>Ga0209716_1000030_pt1 | contig 135233 bp, 141 predicted proteins | sample COGITO_mtgs_1205_FD_184811 | JGI IMG/M metagenome (GOLD analysis project Ga0209716, IMG submission 184811) | Pelagic marine microbial communities from North Sea - COGITO_mtgs_120531 (SPAdes) (version 2) | ecosystem: Environmental > Aquatic > Marine > Epipelagic ... | reverse complement strand
CAGGATTCGAACCTGCGACCTCCTGCTCCCAAAGCAGGCGCGATGACCGGGCTACGCTACACCCCGAGTGAACAACTTATTGTTTTGTAAAACAATGCGCAAATATATCTCAAAATTTATAAATTTCTATGGTATTACAAGCTAATTATAAAAAAAAACACTTTTAAGTTTTAGCAGCTCTAAATCACTTAAAAAATTATAAGATTATGGGGTTTCTTAATTCTAAATAAAAAGAAGAATGAGGTTTTTATAATAATTAATCGAATATGAATAGGTTTTGCAAAAAATCAAAGACCTTTACATAAATTATTAACCCAACAAAAAGCGAACACCTTGAACACCCAAAAAGGAAGTTGGTCTGTTTGTCCGACCTGTAATGGACTTGGAAAAAAAACTCAAAGACTCCGAAAGAGTTTGAGAAACCGCTACCAAATAGAACTAGATCTTTTTGAGAAAACAGGATCAAAAGGAACTGCCCCCTTGCGTCCAAAGGGTCACCAATCCCCTTGTACAAACTGTAATGCGTCTGGGTTAAACCCTGCTGCTGAATATCCGTTGGCAGATAAAGAAAACTTCCCCCATATTGCTATTGTTGGAGGTGGTATAGGTGGAATGGCATTGGCAGTCGCTTGTTTGCATCGTAAAATACCCTTTACTTTATACGAACGAGATAGCAGTTTTGATGCTCGATCTAACGGTTATGGACTTACATTACAACAAGCCAGTTCTGCTATTAAGGGCTTAGGGATATTTGATTTAAAAGAAGGTATTGTTTCTACGCGACATGTAATGCACTCAATAGATGGTAATGTTATCGGTGAATGGGGTATGCGGAAATGGATGGATTTGAATGAAGAAAAACCTGTTAAAAAAACAAATATTCATATAGCAAGACAAGCATTGCGTCTAGCTTTACTTGAGCAACTTGGTGGTCCTAATAAGGTTCATTGGGGACACCAGCTTGTAAATTTCAAAGGGTCAGAAGATAATGGCGTTGAGCTTAATTTTAAGGTGAATGGAGCTTTAAAAAACATCAAGGCAGATTTTGTGGTTGGAGCAGATGGTATTCGTAGCTCCGTTAGGGAAATATTAATTGGCGAAGACAAAACCCCTTTACGTTACCTTGGCTGTATTGTAATCTTAGGTATTTGTCCCTTAGAAGCCATGAAGGGATTTGAAAATCCGTTATTAGATTCTGCTTCTGTATTTCAAACAGCCAACGGTAAGGAACGAATATACATGATGCCCTATTCATCTGACTCGATTATGTGGCAAATGAGTTTTCCTATTGCCGAAAAAGAAGCTAAAGAGTTGAGTTCCAAAGGAGCTGTAACACTCAAAAAAGAAGCTTGCAGAAGAGCACAATGGCACGATCCTATTCCTCAAATATTAAACGCTACACTTGAAAGTGAAATTTCTGGATATCCTGTATATGATCGAGACTTACTTAAAAAGGAATTATTGGAGCAAGGAAAACAAATAACCCTGATTGGTGATGCTGCGCATCCGATGAGCCCATTCAAAGGGCAGGGAGCAAACCAAGCATTGCTGGATGCCTTAGCATTGGCACGTGCCATTTCAAATGGATGTAGGCCAAAATCACAATGGAGAACATCCGGAATAAGAAACACTGTATTGTCCCACTTTGAAACCGAAATGTTAGCACGAACTGCTTCTAAAGTAATAGAATCTGCAGAAGCGGCAAAGTTCCTTCATTCCGAAGTTGTACTTCGCGAAGGTAATGAGCCGAGGCGCCCGTAATTTTATGTAAAAAAATATTATTTATTTGATATATAAATCGGTGTAAAAATTAGAATATTTCTGTTAGATTACCCAAAATAGAAAGTATTCTAAATTCTATGAATCAATTAAATTCGTAATAATAATAAGGTAAAAATTTAATTTTTATTAAATTTGATATTATTTTATGTCTTGACATAAAATACCCACTATAATTTTAATAATACAATGATAGATTTAAAGTCTTTTTCCAGTTATCCCAATAACCTTAAGTTGATTGTAATCATCCCTTTAGCTTTACTTTATCTGCTTTTACAGAATAATGATAACGCTCAACCAAAAAATAATCCTGAAACTCTTTCACAATTGGATAATGAATCTTTAATCAGCAAATTTGAAGGAAATGAAGTTCTTGAAGAGAAGTATAAATTATTTGAAGCTGAAGGAGTAAATAGAAAGACATCCTTTTCAAAAGAGATTATTGAAAAAGTAATTGAAACAGCAAATTCTTTTTTAGGAGTACCAAACCAATTTGGAGGAACTACTCTGGAAGGAATTGACGCCTCTGGTTTAGTATATATTTCAATTAAAAAACATTCTGACTTAAATTTTCCGAGAACATCTGAGGAGATGGCTAGATACGGACAAATTATATTAAACCCAGATGATTTGATCATGGGTGATTTAGTTTTCTTTCATAACACCTATGAAATTGATCGAATCATTACATCAGTTGGTATTTATCTAGGTAACGGTTCTTTTATAAATTCTTCTTCCAGTAAAGGAGTTACTATAAGTGATATAAATGATCCGTATTACTGGAAAAGTAAGTTCTTCTATGGAACAAGAATCTTTAACTAAAAGCATGAGAAATTTATTGGTATTATTCACTCTATTTTTATCTCTTAACTCATTAGCTCAAAACGTTGAAGGTGTTCTTGTTTCAGACGTTAATGTAAGATGGAGTGGTTCCAGCAAAGCTAAAATCATAAAGTCATATCCCAAAGGAACCCGAGTTTTAGTTCTCCAAAAAAAAGGTAATTGGACATTCATTGAAAATATTAGTAACAATACAAAAGGGTGGGTTTCAAGTAAATTTGTCAAAACCAATATAGGCTATACAACCCAAAGCGCTAATGTTAGATCTAACCCAAAAGGTAAAGTGATAAAAACTATTTCGAAGGGAACACAAGTACTCATAATGCAAGAGCAAAGTACATGGTATTTTATAAAAGACCTTTCAAATAACAAAAAAGGATGGGTTCATAGTTCTTTAATAAGTAATACTGGAGCAGTAAACCAAAAAGTTATCGAAAACACACCTAAGAATACGGTTGATACTAAAGAGGTAGTTCAGGTTACGAAGTCTAATTCATCTGATGAAGTGATTGAACAAAGAATGCACAAATTAAAGGTTTATAGCAAGTGGATTCAATTTAAAAAAGAGGATAGACCCGCTATCTACATTTCTAATGCAGAAACCTTTTTAAAAACGGTTAACTCCTATAAAGGAGTTTCATATCTTTTTGGAGGAAACTCTAGATCAGGTATTGATTGCTCAGGTCTTATCTTCAGAGGACTCAAAAGCACAGGCTATCAAGGGGAGAGAATTAACGCTCAAATGTATGCTCAATCTGGAAGATTAATAGATTCTAAAGATGCTCTTAAAAAAGGGGATCTTGTATGTTTTACAAATACAACATACTCTAAAAAACTTGTTCAGCATATCGCTGTATATGTTGGTAATAATGAATTTATACACGCTCCAAGTTCGGGTGGAATTGTTAAATTAAGTAACATAAACGATCCGTATTACTGGGGTGATAAATTTATTTTTGGTGTACGCCTTACAAAAATCTAATTATCTTGTGTGAACTTTTTTAAAGATTCACTTGAAGTTTTAGTTATAAGAAAGTTAGCTGTAAGCTAGTTTGCCCCCCAGTCTAACACATTCAAAACACAAAATCCGTAAAGTGTTATAAATTAACGCCTTACGGATTCATTTTGCGGAGAGACAGGGACTCGAACCCTGGCGACAGTCACCCGTCGACAGTTTAGCAAACTGCTCCATTACCACTCTGGCACCTCTCCTTAGGTTTCTGATAACAGAAGTGCAAATGTAATTTTTTAAATAATATTAAGCAATGGTTTTTGAAAAATTCTAACTTAATTTATTCCGGATATTCGATCCGCAAGTGATAGATATTAATGAGCTTATCAATAAAAACTTTTTTAACAATTTCAATCTCTGCTAAAGTGATGTTTGAATTCATGAATTGCTGGTCCTCCAATTGCTGATTTACAATTTTATTTACAAAATCCTTAAGCAACTCAACTGTAGGCTCTTTAATGCTTTTAGAGGCTGCTTCAACGCTGTCAGCCATCATTAAAATTGCAGTTTCTTTAGAAAAGGGTTTTGGACCTGCATACGTAAAGTCTTCTTTAATAGCTGCTCCATTGAGCTCCTCTTGTTTCTTGTAAAAATAATACACCTTAGATGTTCCGTGGTGGGTTCTGATGAAATCTACCACCCGATCCGGAAGGTTAATTTTCTTAGCAGCCTCTACCCCTTTTATAACATGGTCTATGATAATTTGAGCGCTTTCTTGTGGTGAAATTTCATTATGTGGTGAACTACTTCCTCGTTGATTTTCACTAAAATAAATAGGGTTATTTATTTTACCAATATCATGATACAACGCTCCTACTCTAGTTAGCAATGCATTTGCACCTATTGCGCTTGCTGCTGACTCCGATAAATTTGATACTTGTAATGAATGATGAAATGTTCCAGGCGCCTTATCAGAAAATTCCTTGAAAAATGAAGAGTTAGTGTCAGACAGTTCTAGAAGTGATACGTCAGACACTAAATTGAAGAGCTTCTCAAATAAATATATTAACGGCTGAACAAAGAGAGTAAACACCCCATTCAATACAAAAACACCAAGTACGGTTAGTGAAATTCCCTGAACCCCACCTTCATGAATAATAAAAAAAGCAAAATAACCTAACAAGTATATTGAGATGATTTGACCTATCGAAATAAATAAATTTGCTCTTTTGTATAATTCAGAGACTGAAAGTATCGTGACAATTCCAGCCATTATTTGAAGGAAAATATACTCAAAACTGTTAGGTACAATGAATCCAAGTAAAAGCACGGTTAGAACGTGTACAAAAAGCCCTACGCGGGCATCAAAAAAGGCTTTTAAGATTAAAGGAAGAATGCAAATCGGAACAATATACAGAAAGGAGCTATCGAAATTCAAGACTGTAATAGTACTCGCAATAATCAACAATACATTACAAAAGATGAAAGTAAGTTTGGTGTTATTGTCAAAGATTATAGGGCGGTATTTATATATAAACAACATTAACATCATAAGGGTTAAGCCTACCAATATCGAATATCCAAATAAGATCCAGTAGGTGTTTGCATTGGTATATAGGCGTGTATCGTATTGAAGTTTTAACGACTCTAATTCTTGAAAATTTTTATCATCTACCAATTCGCCTTTAGATATCAAAATAGTTCCTGTTGAAATTAAATCGCGGGAAATTGAAAGCTTTGAATATGCATCTTCTATAAGTTGCTTATTAAAACGAATATCATAAGTTAAGTTAGGGTCTATGATATCAAACAAAAGGTTATAATATTGGCTGTTATAGCTCGAAAAAGAAGACGAAACCATACTTTTTTCTATGAATCGTAATAATTCTTCGGGCTTTAACAACTGATCGAAGTCAAACTCTGTTTCTGATCGGTCTTGAATCAACCCAACCTTAGATCCACCATCGTGTTTATAATTTAACGGAAGTACACCTGTGCTATATATTTGACGAATTAGACTTAACCCGTGTTCAAAATGCTCTGTGTAACGGGATGAATTCAAAGGAAAACTGAAGTAACTCGAGAAATTCTTGGAGTATGTAGCTTCAACTTTTTTTAATATTGATTTGTCTTGATTAAAATAAGTCGGTAATTCCTTCTTAAGCTCCTCCCGTTCTAGCAAAAGCTCTTCATCTGTCTTTAAAATTACAAAATCAAAAGGGGTCACTAAATTCTCATACTCCCAAGTTTGACCTTTTCTAAACTCGTATTTAAACTGACCTTTTTTTGGAAATAAATAAACAATAAACAAACAAGAAAATACAAACAAAAACACTTTGTAAATAATTGATTGGTAATTAAAAAAAGACTGTAGTGATTTTTTCATAAAATAAATACTTGAACTATAGAATCGGTTTACATAAAAATCATAAACTAGATGTTCAAAGGTAAGAAAATGATTACTTCAAACTTATTTTAAAACTTCATCTCTTCATATGGATTAAAATTGATTATTTTAGCAGCAGTATTAAACAGTTTCTTATTAATTATACTATTTGATTTGAAGTACGGTATTTGTCCTTTAGGAATTATTCCTCTTAGAATTGATTACAATCACAGAAGTGAGCAAGTTTCGCAACTCTTATATGGAGATTGTTTTAAAATCATTGATCAACGAAAAGGCTGGTTTATGATTCGAAATCAATGGGACAGTTACGAAGGTTGGATTACCAGTAATCAATGTCAAGAAATTCCTGAAGAAGTTTACAAAAGTAATGCTGACCTTGAACTTAGGCATTCTTCTAATCTTATGGATTATATAAGTTTGCCTAATTCAGAATTATTTCCAATCCCACTTGGGAGTGATCTTAGGCAGCTTGATTTTCTTAAACATAAATTTGAAGGAGAATTTTCAACTTTAAAGGGAAAAGATCAGTTGATTAGTACAGCTTTTTCCTATTTAAATGCCCCTTATTTGTGGGGAGGTAAGTCACCGCTAGGAATTGATTGTTCTGGTTTTACTCAAATGGTATATAAACTTAACGGAATTTTCCTTAAAAGAGATGCCTCACAGCAAGCTAAGCAAGGAATTACGCTGAGCTTTATTGAAGAAAGTGAACCTGGTGATTTAGCTTTTTTTGACGATAAAGAGGGTGCCATAACTCATGTTGGTGTCTTACTTCAGGATCATAGGATTATTCACGCTCACGGAAAAGTTAGAATCGATGCTATAGATCAAACTGGAATTTATAATAAAGAATTACAAAATCATTCGCATAAGCTTAGAATGATTAAGAAGATCGTGTAAACAAAAAAACCATCAATATTGATGGTTTTTTTGTTTAATAAATTTAATATTCACTTATTCAATAGACTCCAAAAGTTTCTTCATTTCCATAAACCCTTCAGTGTTTCCAAGAGTTCCATAAATGTTTTTAAGTGTATTTATAGCCTCGGAATTGCCTTCACCTACTTCTATAAGTTTTCTTAGAATTGGAACACATTCTAAATAAACAGCTTCTCTTTTCTCTGTAAGAACCTTATATTTAGCATTTTCTGCTCTAGTGTTACCTAAAGAATTCATTTCTTCAACAATTCTAGATTCTTCTTCTAAGATTAATGCAACAAGGTTCAAATATCCATTTTCCATTTTAGGGTCTAAAAAAATAGCTTTTTCATAGTATTTTCTAGCATTTTCTTTATCACCTAAATCATTTGATACAACGGCAAAATTATAATATAAAGTTCCGTTTTCAGGGTCTTGAGAAATTGCTTCACCCATTAGATCCTTGAATTTTTCTTTTTCTCCTAGCTCAATATAAATATTTGCCTCTGCTAGAATCAAACCTAGATCACCAGGGTTCTCTGCACGAGCATCTTTAACAGCTAAAATAGCTTTGTCTTTTTGACCTAACTCATTGTAAATTAAGGCTATGTTTTTAACTATTTCAGGGAACTTAGAGTCTGTGTCTTCTGTTCTAAAGTTCGTGTAATCTTTGGATTTCTGAAATATATTATACTCAGCCATAGTTACTGCCCTTTCTATATTACCCTTAATTTCAGTAACATAATACTCGGTCTTTATTCCATCATACTTTATGTCTTTTAAAACGTTGTAGTATACAAGAGCTAATTCGAAATCTGGAGCATTTACGGCATTTGACGCAGCAAAATATAAATAATCTATATTACCTACTGGATCAATTTCATAGGCTAAATACAGGTTTTTTGCAGACACCAGATAGTCTTTGTTTTCAGATTGCTCAATTGCAGCAGCAACAAGATCAACAATCAAAAGTTGTTTTTGGTTTACTATACTTAGCTTTAATTTTGGGTCTTTTTCTGCCATTATTAAGAAATCATAAGAAGCTTTGAATTCTTTTTCGGATAAAGCAATTTGTGAACGCAACAGATTGTATGGAGCTGCGTACTTTAATTCAGCACTTTCAAGAACCGATTGATTAGCATCTAGAGAAGCAGCTGCTTCGGCAGTTTTACCAGCTTTAAATAGTTTTTGAGCAGACTTTAATTCTTTTTTTTGTGCCCAACTAAAAGTTACCACTAGGGATAAAAAGATTGTAAGTAAATGTTTCATGGTGTAGGGTATTTTTTATTTTTAATTTATTCGTTATTTGTATCTTCAGTTTCTGTGGTCGGAAGCTCTTCCCCTTCTGTTATTTCAGGAATTTCTTCGTCATCCTTCATTACTTTTGCAACGGCTGCAATAGTATCAGATCCTTTAAGGTTTATCAATTTAACTCCTTGAGTTGCTCTTCCCATTACTCTCAAGTCAGCTACATCCATTCGAATTGCTATTCCAGACTTGTTTATAATCATAAGGTCATCAAGGTCACTAACGTTTTTGATAGAAACCAGATCTCCTGTCTTTTCTGTTATAGATAGAGTTTTAACTCCCTTTCCGCCTCTGTTTGTGGTTCTATAATCTTCTAAACTAGAACGCTTACCGAACCCGTTTTCAGAAACTACTAAGATTTCGGTTTCAGAATCACTCACCGCAACCATTCCAATAACTTCGTCATTTGGACCGCCTAATGTTATTCCACGAACTCCAGATGCATTACGACCCATTGGGCGTGTTTTGTCTTCTTCAAATCGAATGGCTTTACCAGACTTAACTGCAAGTAAAATTTGACTGTTACCTGTTGTTAGTTTAGCTTCTAGCAATTCATCTTCGTCTTTAACTGTAATGGCGTTAATTCCATTGGCTCTTGGACGAGAATATTGCTCAAGTAAGGTTTTCTTGACCTGACCCTTTTTGGTTGCCATGATTACATAATGACTGTTAATATAGTCTTCGTCTTTAAGGTCTTGCGTATTAATAAAAGCTTTTACTTTATCGTCTTGCTCAATGTTGATCAAGTTTTGAATTGCTCTTCCTTTAGCAGTCTTAGATCCTTCTGGAATTTCATAAACCCGCATCCAAAAACACTTACCCTTTTGGGTAAAGAACAGCATGTATTGATGGTTAGTACCAACGAACAGATGCTCTAAGAAGTCTTCATTTCTGGTTGTAGATGCCTTTTGACCAACCCCGCCTCGATTTTGAGTTTTGTATTCAGTTAAAGGAGTACGTTTGATATAACCCGCATGTGAAATTGTAATGACTACTTTCTCATCTGGAATCATGTCTTCCATACTGAAGTTTCCGCCGGCAAATTCAATCACAGATCTGCGTTCATCTCCATACTTATCTTTAATTACAAGAAGCTCGTCTGTTATGATTTGCATTCTACGATCTTTTTTATCTAAGATATCTTTAAGATCTTCAATGGTTTTCATTAATTCATCATACTCTGAACGTAACTTATCTTGTTCTAATCCAGTTAGCTGACGTAATCGCATTTCTACGATTGCCTTAGCTTGAATTTCAGATAACTTGAAATTCTCAATTAATTTTGCCTTGGCTTCATCTGCATTAGAAGAAGAACGAATCAAAGCAATTACCTTATCTATATTGTCAGACGCTATGATTAGACCCTCTAATACATGGGCTCTTTCTTCAGCTTTCCTTAGTTCATATTTTGTTCTTCGAACAACAACCTCATGTCGGTGCTCAACAAAATAATGAATCATTTCTTTAAGATTCAATAATTGCGGACGCCCTTTAACTAAAGCAATGTTGTTTACACTAAAAGAAGATTGAAGTGCAGTGTATTTATATAACTTATTTAGAACGATGTTAGGAACTGCATCCCTTTTTAGGATATAAACAACCCGCATACCGTTTCTGTCAGATTCATCTCGAATATTAGAAATACCGTCGATTTTCTTGTCGTTAACTAATTCTGCGGTCTTTCTAATCATTTCCGCTTTATTGACTTGGTAGGGGATTTCAGTTACAATGATACACTCACGTCCTTTTACTTCCTCAATAATAGCCTTAGCACGCATTACAATTCTTCCTCTACCGGTATGAAAAGCTTCTTTTACACCATCATAACCGTATATGGTTCCTCCTGTCGGGAAATCTGGCGCTTTGATGGTTTGAATTAATTCATCAATAGAAATGTCATTATCGTTGATATATTGTATTGTACCGTCAATAACTTCAGTGATGTTATGAGGCGGCATATTGGTTGCCATACCTACAGCAATACCCGAAGCTCCGTTTATTAGAAGTGTAGGAACTCGAGTTGGAAGTACTTTAGGCTCCTTTAAGGTGTCGTCAAAGTTAAATTGATGATCTACTGTGTCTTTGTCAATATCAGCTAGTAAATCCTCTGACATTTTACGCATACGTGCTTCCGTATAACGCATTGCAGCTGGACTATCGCCATCTACAGATCCAAAGTTACCCTGACCATCAACTAATAAGTAACGTAAACTCCATTCTTGAGCCATACGAACCATTGCGTCGTAAACAGAAGTATCACCATGTGGGTGGTACTTTCCTAGAACTTCTCCAACAATTCTAGCTGACTTTTTAAAAGAAGTACTGGAGCGTATACCCAATTCGTGCATTCCAAATAAAACGCGTCGATGTACTGGCTTTAAGCCATCCCGAACGTCGGGAAGTGCACGTGACACAATGACAGACATTGAATAATCAATGTAAGCCGATTTCATTTCATCTTCAATGTTAATGGGTATAAGTTTTTCGCCTTCAGCCATAAATTTGTTTTTTTTTAATCCTATCTGCTAAAATATGTATTTAAACCATAAATACTAAGCGAAATTTCACTTTTTGTAACTGAATTTATCAACATTATTTTGCACAACAATATGAAAAAAATTACGGTCTGCTGCTTTGGTATTTCAAAAATATTTTGTCTATTAGCTTAAGTGTATATTCTAAATGGAATAGTTTTTGTATTGATATAATGAAAAAGAAATAGAATACCTATGGATGATAATTTTTCACCAAGAGTAAAAGATGTAATTTCTTACAGCAAGGAAGAAGCTTTACGTTTAGGCCATGATCATATTGGCACTGAGCATTTAATGCTTGGTATACTTAGAGATGGGGGTGGAAAGGCGATATCAATTTTTAATGCAATTGATGTTGATCTTGAAAACTTGAGAAGAAAGGTTGAGATTTTAAATCCTGCATTATTGGATAGTCCTGGAATTGGAAATTCAAAAAAAAACCTTCACCTTACCCGTTCTGCAGAAAGAGCACTTAAAACTACATTTTTAGAAGCTAAGTTATTTCAAAGCGATCTAATCAATACCGCTCACCTACTTTTATGCATCCTTAGAAACGAAAATGACCCCACTACTAAGCTTCTCGAAAAGTTAGACATTAATTATGACCTCGTAAAAGAGCAGTTTAAACTTTTACTTACTTCGGATACGGACTACTCAGACTTCAATACCTCTGCTTCTTTTCCTGATGAAAAAGAAGATGATGCAAGCGATGGTAAAGAAAATCCTTTTGTACCCACTTCAGAGAGCACTAAAAGTAAAAAGTCAAAAACACCTGTTCTAGATAATTTCGGAAAAGATATTACTGCGCTTGCAAGGCAAGATAAACTCGATCCAGTTGTAGGTCGAGAAAAAGAAATTGAACGGGTTTCACAAATATTAAGTAGACGTAAAAAGAACAACCCTTTGTTAATTGGAGAACCAGGTGTAGGTAAATCTGCAATTGCAGAAGGCCTTGCGCTTCGCATTATTGAGAAAAAAGTTTCTCGTGTACTTTACGGAAAACGACTTGTTACTTTAGACTTAGCAAGTTTAGTAGCTGGTACTAAATATAGAGGTCAGTTCGAAGAACGAATGAAAGCCGTAATGAATGAATTGGAAAAGAATAGCGACATCATTCTATTTATCGATGAAATTCACACCATTGTTGGTGCTGGTGGAGCAACCGGAAGTTTAGATGCTTCCAACATGTTTAAACCTGCTCTTGCACGTGGCGAAATCCAATGTATTGGTGCAACGACTCTCGACGAATACAGACAAAGTATTGAGAAAGATGGTGCATTAGAACGTCGTTTTCAAAAAGTAGTTATAGAGCAAACAACTGAAGAAGAAACCATAGAAATACTTCAAAACATAAAAGACAAATACGAGAGTCATCACAATGTTTTTTATACAGATGAAGCAATTATTGCTTGTGTAGAACTTACAAGTCGTTATGTCTCCGATCGTTTTCTGCCAGACAAAGCAATTGATGCTTTAGACGAAGCTGGATCACGGGTGCACATAAACAACATGAATGTTCCACAAGATGTTATAGATCTTGAAGAAGAATTGGAACGTGTTAAAGCTCATAAGAATGATGTTGTTAAAAAACAAAAATACGAGGAGGCGGCTAAACTTAGAGATGATGAAAAAAGAGTAGAGAAAAACCTTTTGACTGCTCAAGAAAAATGGCACGAAGAATCTAAATTAAACCGTGTAGAGGTTACTGAAACACATATTTCTGATGTGGTTTCTATGATGACAGGAATACCCGTAAATAAGATTGTTAAATCAGAAAAAAATAAACTTTCAAAACTTACTGAAATTATAGGTGCTAAACTTATAGGGCAAGAAGATGCTGTTGAAAAGGTAGTCAAAGCCATTCAGCGTAATCGTGCAGGCCTTAAGGCAGTTGACAAGCCAATTGGTTCCTTCATATTTTTAGGTCAAACTGGAGTTGGTAAAACGCAACTTGCGAAGATTTTGGCTAGCGAAATGTTCGAGTCTGAAGAAAACCTTATTCGGATTGATATGAGTGAATACATGGAGAAGTTTGCTATATCTCGTTTGATAGGTGCACCTCCAGGTTATGTTGGCTATGAAGAAGGTGGACAATTGAGTGAAAAAGTTAGACGTAAACCCTATTCTGTTATTTTACTAGATGAGGTAGAAAAAGCCCATCCAGATGTTTTCAATATGCTGCTTCAGGTACTAGACGATGGATTCTTGACCGATAGTTTAGGTCGAAAAATTAATTTTCAAAATACGATAATAATAATGACCTCTAATATTGGAGCTCGAAAACTTAAAGATTTTGGTACTGGAGTTGGTTTTTCTACTGCTGCGCAAAAAGCTCAAACAGATGATATAGAACGGAGCGTAATTGAAGGTGCTCTCAAAAAGACCTTTGCCCCTGAATTTTTGAATCGTGTGGATGATATCGTTATTTTTAATGGTCTTGAAAAAGAAGACATCATGAAAATAGTAGATATCGAGCTGGACAAACTCATGAAAAGGATTAAAAAGCTTGGATATCAAATGAAACTATCTAAAAAAGCAAAAAGCTTTATAGGTGAAAAAGGGTTTGATAAGAAATACGGAGCAAGACCTTTATCAAGAGCAATTCAAAAATATCTTGAAGATATTATTGCCGAAGAAATTGTGAATAACCGAACAAAAGAAGGCGATCTATTTAGTCTTGATTGGGATGCGAAATCAGAAAAATTATCTCTCGAGGTAAAAGCATAAACAAATAACACCATCATTTTTTACGAATAATTCATAAAAGTGATGGTTTTTTTATGCAATAAAAACTGCTAATTAGTTTCAAATCAGGCTGATTTAAATTATTTTTGTGGTATGAAGTTCCAGAACATGCTTTTTTCAAGTTCAAATAAATTCAATACAACTGTATTATACACTTCTAACACCCTTACTTCAACTACAGCAATGACCCCGGGGTATTTTTAAACATATAACCTGTAGCTCTTGAAATTAGTTCAAAATAAATATTATAATACCTACATAAAAACTGTGTTTTCTAAGCTAGAAAACCTAATTTTTAAGGTGTCTCAAAATATAGTCTCATGAAAATTCTAAAATTTGGCGGAACATCTGTTGCCAATTCCATAAACATAGATCAAGTCTGCTCTATACTATCTTCTCAAAATGAAACCAATGTAGTTGTTGTGTCTGCTCTTGGAGGAGTAACCGACTTACTTTTAGAAGCACTAGAACAAGCTGCAAATGGGGATTCAAACTTCTCGAAAACACTCAAAAAGATTGAAGAACGCCATCTAGAACCAATTAGAGCAAGTATTCCTGCTGAAAAACAAAGCAGCGTAATCAGTTTTGTGAAAGCAGAATTAAACCACTTAGAAACAATCCTCGATGGGGTTAGTATGCTTAGAGAAATAACTCCAAAAATAACCGCAAAAGTTACCTCTTTCGGAGAATTACTATCAAGTACTATTATTCATGAAATATTAAAAAACAAAGCTTTAGATGTTGTTTTAAAAGACGGTAGAGAACTAATCGAAACACAAGATCAGAACCATAAATCCACTGTTAATTGGAAAGCTACACAAAATAAGATTGATTTGTTTTTCAAAACCAATTCCGCCAAAACAACCTTAGTTCCAGGATTTGTAGCACAAGATTCTGATGGGAATTCTTCTACCTTAGGAAGAGGAGGTTCTGATTTTTCTGCTGCTATTTTAGCTTATGCACTAGATGCTGATGTTTTAGAAATTTGGACAGATGTAAGCGGTATGTATACTGCTAACCCTAAGCTAGTTAAGCAAGCAACTCCAATTGAAAAGCTTTCCTACCTAGAGGCTATGGAGTTATCTCATTTTGGAGCAAAAGTAATATACCCACCAACACTTCAACCTTTAGTAGAAAAGCAAATTCCAGTTTTAATTAAAAATACATTCGCTCCAGCGGACAAAGGAACAAGAATTGATCATACTGAAAAAGAAATAAACAATACAGTAGTAAAAGGCATTAGCCACATTCCACAAATTAGTTTAATCAGTCTTGAAGGAAGCGGAATGGTAGGTATTCCGGGTTTCTCAAAACGCTTATTTGAAGTATTATCTATAGCCAACATTAATGTAATAATGATTACACAGGCTTCCTCTGAGCATTCGATCTGTATTGCCGTTCGAAATGAAGACGATAAAGAAGCTAAACGTGTTATAGATAATGAATTTGCCTTTGAAATATCTTTACAAAAAGTTGCCCCGGCAAAAATTGAAGACAACCTAGTAAACATTGCTGTTGTCGGAGATAACATGAAAAATCATCAAGGGATTAGCGGAAAAATGTTTAGCTCATTAGGAGCTAATAATGTAAATATTCGAGCGATTGCACAAGGTTCGTCTGAACGAAATATTTCTATAATGATCAACAAAATAGATACACAAAAAGCTTTAAATACACTCCATGAAACTTTCTTTGAGAACGACATTAAAGAACTCAACTTATTTGTAGTTGGTGTGGGTAATGTTGGAAGTAAACTTTTAGAGCAAATTCAAAAACAGGAAAATTACTTACGAGAAAACTTATTACTTAGAATTCGAGTAATTGCAATTTCTAACTCGCGCAAAATGGTTCTAGGCGCTGATGCGCTTGATCTTGAGCATTGGAAACATTCTATCGAGAATGGAGAGGCTGCGGATATGAATCAGTTTTTTCAACACGCAAAAGGATTGAATTTACGCAATAGTATTTTTGTTGACAATACTGCGAACGCTTCAATTGCTTATGAATATGAGCGTTATTTAAACAACAATATCGGAGTAGTAACTTGTAATAAAATCGCTTGTGCCGACACTTTAGATCACTATGTCAATCTAAAGAAATCTTCTCGTAAATACGGAAGTCCTTTTCTTTTCGAAACAAATGTTGGGGCAGGATTACCAATTATTGACACATTAAACAACTTAATTGCATCTGGAGATCAGGTCATAAAAATCGAGGCCGTTTTATCAGGAAGTTTAAATTTTGTTTTCAACAATTTTAAAGAAGGAACTGAATTCAAAAATATTGTGGTTCAGGCTCAAAAAGAGGGATATACAGAACCCGATCCAAAAATTGATCTAAGCGGAATTGATGTTGCTCGCAAAATATTAATTTTAGCTCGTGAAAGTGGATTGAAGATTGAATTGAATGCTATTGAAAATGTTTCTTTCCTGCCCCAAGCTTGTTTAGAGACTCCTGACAATGAAAGCTTTTTTGAATCTCTAACTACTCACAAAAAACATTTCGATGCCTTACTAGCTATAGCAAACGCTAATAACGCTCGTCTAAAATACGTAGCACAACTTGAAAATGGGGTTGCTAAAGTTGGATTACAAGAAATTCCTGAAGGACATGATTTCTATAACCTAGAAGGAAGCGATAACATTATTCTATTTTATACCAACCGATATGTAAACCAACCTTTGATTGTAAAAGGTGCTGGAGCTGGATCAGAAGTAACTGCATCTGGTATTTTTGCGGATATCATTAGAATAGGAAAACGATAAATATGAATGAAATCAAACTTTTTTGTCCAGCCAGTGTAGCTAATGTTTCATGTGGATTTGATGTACTGGGCTTTTGCCTAGACCGTATCGGAGATGAAATGGTAATTAGAAAAACTTTTAAAAAAGGGATTCAAATTCTAAAAATTGAGGGACAAAATCTCCCATTAGAAACCCTGAAAAATGTAGCGGGAGTAGCAGGATTGGCTTTATTAAAAGCTCACCCTGTAGATTTTGGATTTGAAATAGAAATTAACAAAGGAATAAAAGCTGGAAGTGGAATAGGTAGTAGCGCAGCTAGTTCTGCTGGAGCTGTGTTCGGTATTAATGAACTTTTGGGTAGGCCTTTTGCCCGAAAAGAGCTGATACAGTTTGCAATGAAAGGTGAAGAGCTTGCCAGCGGGGTACCCCATGCGGATAATGTAGCTCCGGTATTATTAGGAGGTTTTACTTTAGTACGCAGCTCAAAAGTACCAGATGTGATAGGCCTCCCTACTCCTACTCAATTATATGCCACCGTTTTACATCCAAAAATTGAATTGAAAACATCAGATGCTCGAGCAGTTCTTAAAAAAAATATTTTACTAGAAAAAGCAATTGAGCAGTGGGGGAATCTTGCTGCGTTAGTCAGTGCACTGTATACAAATGATTACGACCTTATAGGCAGATCACTGGTTGATGTTGTTGTAGAACCACATCGCTCTGCCCTAATTCCTGGCTTCCATGATTTAAAGGAAGCTGCAATACAAACAGGTGCTTTAGGAAGTGGGATTTCGGGCTCTGGACCTTCAATGTTTGCTTTATCAAAAGGAAAAGAGACTGCTGTTATGGTTGGAGAAGCAATGTCAAAAGCATTTGAATCATATAGCATTGATTTTGAATTACATATCTCCAAAATTAACCCTGAAGGAATTCATATAATATCATCAAAATGATTTATAAAAGTTTAAATAAAAAATCTAAGCCTGCGAAGTTTGAAGAAGCAGTTGTTCGAGGAATAGCACCAGATCGAGGGTTATATTTTCCGGAAAAAATCCATCGCCTTCCTGCTTCTTTTTTTAATGATATTGAAACCAAAACCATTCCTGAAATTGCTTTCCAAGCAATAGCCCCTTTTTTAGAAGGAAGCATTCCAGAAAATGAATTAAAAAAAATCATAACAGAAACATTAGACTTTGATTTTCCTATAATTTCGATAAATAATCAAATTGCAACATTAGAATTATTTCAAGGTCCAACCCTAGCCTTTAAAGACGTTGGTGCTCGATTTATGGCTCGCTGCCTTGGTTATTTTAACCAAAACAATACCAACCAAAAAGTCACTGTTCTAGTTGCAACTTCAGGAGATACTGGCGGTGCTGTAGCACATGGATTCCTTGGTGTACCTGGCATAGAAGTGGTTATTCTATATCCCAAAGGAAAAGTGAGTAAAGTTCAAGAGCAACAATTAACTACACTAGGTCAAAACATAACAGCACTGGAGGTAGATGGCGTTTTTGATGATTGTCAAGATATGGTTAAAACTGCATTTCTAGATGAAGAAATAACTAAACAAAAGCAATTAACATCAGCAAACTCAATCAATATTGCCCGATGGTTGCCTCAAATGTTTTATTATTTTATTGCTTATAAGGAACTCAAAAAGCTTAACAAACCCTTAGTTATTTCTGTTCCAAGCGGAAATTTCGGTAACATCTGTGCTGGCTTAATGGCAAGAGAAATTGGTTTGCCTATTGACCACTTTGTTGCAAGTACAAACATAAATGATGTTGTGCCCGATTATCTAAAAACCGGAATCTATAAACCCATAAAATCAACTCCAACTATTTCAAACGCGATGGACGTTGGAGATCCCTCAAATTTCATTCGTGTTTTAAAAATATTTGGAGATGATTTTGAGAATTTAAAGCAAACACTTTCAGGATATCGTTTTACAGATAACCAAACTCGGAAAGCGCTTAAAGAAATTCATCAAATTTCTGGGTATGTTGCAGACCCACATGGAGCTGTAGGGTATTTAGGATTAAAAAAATATCTAAAAAATCATCCAGAAAAGTATGGGATATTTCTTGAAACTGCACATCCAGTTAAGTTTTTAGATACAGTTGAAGAAACTCTAGACATTAAAGTTGAAATCCCTAATAGACTAAAAGAAACATTAACCAAGACCAAGGAAAGTATTGAAATTAAGAATTATGAAGGGCTAAAAAGCTTTTTACTCAGTTAAACTGATTTTCTAATTCTGGTAATAAAAACTGATCTAATGGACTCGCTTCTTTCATCAGTGCTTCGATTGATTGCCAAGATCTCGGTGCATTTGAAGAAAGATTAATTGGTCCGTTGTCCGTTATCAAAACATCATCTTCAATACGAATTCCTATACCCCACCATTTTGGATCACAAGGACTATTTTTAGGAATATAAATACCCGGTTCTACTGTTATAATTGCGTCAGCCTTAAGTGGACCATAGTTAGATAAATCATGAACATCTAGTCCAATGTGGTGCGCTGCACCGTGGGGAAAGTATTTTCTAAACTCCTTTTCATCAGAAATAATACCCAAACGAAGTAAACCAGCTGTAACTACCTCTTGGGTAGCCTGAGTAACTTGACCGGCAGAGTTTCCAACTAAAGCAGCTTCTATACCTGCATTTTGCGCTTCATATACGATCTCGTAAAGTAGTTTTTGAGGTTCAGAAAAAGTACCGTCTTTTGGAATTGTTCGGGTAATGTCGGCTGTATAGCCTTCGTACTCAGCGCCTAGATCCATTAAGATCAAATCGGAACCTAATCCAACTTCATCGTTTTCTATATAATGTAAAACACAAGCATTAGAACCTGCACCAACGATCGAAGGGTACCCTTCATATGCAGCACCATACTTCTTGAAAACAAATTCATGGATTCCCTGAATTTCTCGTTCTGACATATTAGGACGCATGGCTTTCATTACTTCACGTTGTCCAACAACGGATATGTTTATAGCCATTTTTAATAATGCAATTTCTTCTTCTGTTTTTACCTCCCGCATGTCTCCTAGAAGTTGACCCAAGAGCTCAACATCAAAATACTGATCCTTAAGTAAAAAAGCAACCTGCATTTTTAAATCATCGGGTACTTCTAACGTAGAACTTTCTATGAAATTTTGGATTGCTGGATCGGAAGCTATAGTCTCGTTCCGCTTAGAATACCATTCAATTTCATTTTTCAAATTCTCTACATCTTCTGTTTTTACAGTTCGAATACTTTTTAGTAATCGGTGACGTAAACGGTTAAAGTCTTGAGGGTAGTTGATGTTCTCCTTGAAAGTTCGCTGTAAATCATACAAATCGTAGGGGTCATTCTTGTTGTTTCTTACGTCATTTTCAAAATTGAATATTAATACCTCTTTAAAAGAAGTGAAATTTGTTTGATTATTGATGAACTCAGATCTTAACAAAACACGATCTAGACCAAGCTTTTTTGCGCCTTCAACTCCTAGCCTATAACCGTTCCATTGTTCTCTAGCAGCATTTCTTTCTTGAACAAAAAGCTGATCCAAATAACTGCCTTCGGCATCTTGCTGGGTTTCTTTATAAATCACCAAAACTGATTGAGGCTCTTTAAAACCTGAAAGATAATAGAAGTTTGGGTCTGGGTGGTAAATAAAATCTACATCATTGGCTCTGTTACGAACCGGATTAGCAAATAATATTGCAACACTGTTTGCTGGCATCTTTGCTCGTAAAGCATCACGTTTAGATTTATGGAATTCAGGGTTTAATTGAGCACCTTGAGCATTCGTGGTTTCACAGAATAAAAACACTGCTACTGAAAAAATTATTAATTTACGCATCTTCATTTTTAATTTATCAAATCTAAAATAAGTAAAAACAACTTATCTTTACCTTCAAATATAACAATTAATCAAAGTAACGAAATGTTAAAAACAACACTTTACGATACCCACGTAGCGCTTGGAGCAAAAATGGTTTCTTTTGGAGGTTATCTTATGCCTGTTCAGTATGAAGGAGTTACCAAAGAGCATATAACTGTAAGAGAGGGATTGGGAGTTTTTGATGTTTCTCATATGGGTGAATTTTTTATAGAAGGTCCTAACGCACTGAGTTTTTTACAGCGTATTTGTAGTAATGATATTTCAAAACTAGTTCCAGGTAAAGCGCAATACAATTATCTCCCAAATGCTTCTGGCGGTGTAGTAGATGATTTGATTGTTTATCAATTAGAAGAAACTAAATACCTCTTAGTTGTAAATGCTTCAAACATTGAAAAAGATTGGGCTTGGGTAAGAAAACAAAACGAATCTTTTAATGCTACAATTACAAATAAGTCTGACGCGTATTCCTTACTCGCAATTCAAGGACCTAAGGCAATAGAAGCCATGCAACCCCTTACGTCAGTTAACCTAATTGACCTTCCCTTTTACGCTCATAAAACCGCTTCTTTTGCTGGAATAGAAGGTGTTTTGATTGCAACAACAGGTTATACTGGTTCAGGTGGATTAGAGTTATATGTTCCTAATCAATTTATTAAACAAGTTTGGGATGAAATATTTAGAGCAGGTTCAGCGTTTGATATTGCTCCTATAGGGCTTGCTGCTCGAGACACCTTACGCTTAGAAATGGGGTATTGTCTATACGGAAATGAAATAAATGAAAACCAGTCGCCTATTGAAGCTGGGTTAGGTTGGGTTAGTCGGCCTCAAACTAATTTCATAAATTCTGAACGCATAGGAAATGAAAAAGAAAAGGGTACACCAAAACGCCTGGTTGGGTTTCAACTCGAAGAACGTGGTATTCCAAGAACTGGTCATCAACTCTTTGATTTTGAAGAGTCTTCAATAGGAATAGTAACCTCAGGAACACAAGCTCCAAGTCTTGGAAAAGGGATAGGTCTTGGTTATGTTAACCAGAAAAACAGTGCTGTAGGTTCTAAAATATTGATACAGATTAGAAATAAAATGCTAAATGCAACTGTTGTTTCATTGCCTTTTTACAAGGCTAAATAGCTCGAAATTTTGAAGAAAATATTGATTCTTGGTGGAAGCGGCTTTATTGGTAACTGCCTTTACAAAGAACTATATCCGTATTTTGATCTTTTCGGAACCTATTATTCTTCAATGCGCTTTTCTAAACAACAAAACTTTTTTCACTACAATCTTGAAGACGACAACATCCTATCAATTATTAAGGAAGTAAAACCTCAATTAATAATTTCTTGTCTCAGAGGCTCATTTGAAGCACAAGTGACTTGTCATCAACAATTGGTAGATTATATCAAAAATTTTAACTGTCGTTTGATGTATTTTTCTTCAGCTAATGTTTTTGATGCATTCGAACATTATCCGTCCTATGAGTTCGACAAAACACTCTCTGAAAGTACCTATGGGCGATACCAAATTAAAATTGAAAATAGTCTTCTAAAATTACCCCCTAGTAAGTATGTTATTGGACGACTGCCCATGGTATTTGGAACAAATGCACCGCGAACAAAAGAAATAGAAGCGCAAGTAAAGTCTGGGATACCCATTGAAGTATTTCCAAACACAATTATTAATGTAACCAGTGATCGTAAGCTAAGTCAACAAATTCACTTCATCATTAATCAAAAACTAACTGGGGTGTATCATCTGGGAAGTTCGGATTTAATAACCCACTTTGACTTTATAAAACGTGTAATAAATCGAAGAAAATTAGACGGAGCTGTTTATAAACAGATATATACGACTAATCAGATGCGTTATTTGGTTGCACTTCCCAAAAACAATAAACTTCCCTCCCATTTACACGTTTCATATGAATCTATCCTTGAAGATTTATATTTACCCTAAAGGTGTTTTTACCGTTAAATACTTTTTTATATTTGTAAGAATCCAAAATAACTGAAATGGGAAGAGCCTTTGAATTTAGAAAAGCAAGAAAAATGAAACGCTGGTCAGCAATGGCAAAAACATTTACTAGAATAGGAAAGGATATTGTTATTGCTGTTAAAGATGGGGGGCCAGATCCAGACAATAACGCGCGACTAAGGGCCGTAATTCAAAATGCAAAGGCTGCCAACATGCCCAAAGACAATGTTGAACGTGCTATTAAAAAGGCATCTGATAAAAATACAGAGAATTATAAAGAAGTTTTGTTTGAAGGATATGCTCCTTTTGGAATTGCAGTTTTAGTAGAAACTGCAACCGATAACAATAACCGAACAGTTGCCAATGTAAGAAGCTACTTCAATAAATCTAACGGTAATTTGGGAACTTCTGGTTCTGTAGAATTTATGTTTGACCGAACCTGTAACTTTAGAATAAATCCTGAAAATATAGACCCAGAAGAGTTAGAACTTGAATTTATAGACTTCGGTGTGGAAGAAGTTTTCGCAGATGAAGATGGGATTTTACTTTATGGCCCTTTCGAAAACTTTGGAGCAATTCAGAAAGAATTAGAAAATCGTTCTTTTGAAATTTTATCATCTGATTTTGAACGAATCCCACAAACTTTAACTAAAATTGACGCGGAACAAGTTGAAGAAGTTGAAAAGCTACTTGAAAAAATTGAAGAAGATGATGATGTTATGAATGTTTATCACAACTTAGACCTTAGGTAATAAGAATAGATTTATCTGGATTTTTACCTTTTACACCTTTAAAACTTGATTTCATAGCTTTAAAATCCGCTTCAATATTATCTGTAGGAGTAAATAATGGGTAAAACACAACCTCTCTTTTAGGGTAATCAAAACCAATCAATTGTATCGGTACTTCTGCACCTTTAGCAATATAATAAAAACCTGTTTTCCATTCGTCAACTAAATTTCTAGTGCCTTCTGGAGCAATTGCTAAGCGAAATTTTTGTTTGCTTTTATAAACATCAACAATACCTTCAACTATATTTTGATTTCCTTTTCGGTTAAGCGGAGCTCCACCAAGCCCTTTAAAAAACCATGCAGTAAGCGGATTGAAAAGTTCTTTCTTCCCTACATAGTTAATTTCTTCCTTAATATAAGTTCGAATCATAATCGCTAAGGCAAAATCATAATTGCTTGTATGAGGATAAACAGCTACAACAACTTTTGGAAGTTTCGTAAAAGAGCCTACAACCTTCCACCCAAGGATCTTAATCACTATTAGTTTTGAAAGTAAATAAAACATAAAATTATTAGGAGTTATTATTTAAAAACTGTTGGGCTTTAACTAAATCTTCGGGGGTGTCGATTCCAATGGTAGCTTGATGTGACAAAACCATTTTCATTTTCTTACCCTGTTCTAAATATCGTATGCATTCAATTTTTTCTGCTCTTTCTAAAGGAGTCATTTCAGATGTGCTAAAATCAATTAATGCTTGACGTCTAAATGCATAAACACCAATGTGTTTATGATATGTTTTAGAAACATCTGTTGCTCTGTAATAAGGTATTGAACTTCTTGAAAAGTATAATGCAAAATTATCTTGATCTACGATAACTTTTACATTGTTTGGGTTTTGTATTTCTTCTTTTTCAACAAGAGGAATCATTAAAGAAGCTAAATCAATTTTCTTATCGGAGTCGCTTTCAAAAGCATTAAGAAGTGAGCTAAGGCTCGATTGATTCAAAAAAGGCTCATCTCCTTGAATATTAACTACAAGATCAGCTGAGCTATCTAAAACAGCTTCAGCGATCCGGTCACTTCCACATTCATGATTCTTTTTACTTCTAAAAACTTGCCCACCAATAGCCTCAATTTCTTTTTGGATTGAATCGTTATCTGTAGCTACAATTACTTCAGAAAACAATTTAGTAGCAACTACATTTTGATAGGTATGCGCAATAACTGTTTTATCTCCAAGGAGCTGCATTAGTTTTCCCGGGAATCGAGAAGCTTCATAGCGGGCTGGAATAACTGCAATTATTTTCATAGTAACTTAATCAATATCAAAAATACTAAGTGTAAACTTAACTACACCTTTAGAAAGTCATTATTTAGTAAAAAATTCACTTTTAAAACCTACTAAATATAAATTTGTCTGTGCTCGAGTAACAGCTGTGTATAGCCACCTGAAATAACTAAGATCCGGACCTTCTGGTAAATAAGGTTGTTCGATAAAAACATTTTTCCATTGACCTCCTTGAGATTTATGACAGGTTATAGCATAAGAATACTTTACTTGTAATGCATTAAAATAGGAATTGTTTTTTACAGCCATGAACCGCTTATACTTAGAGCTTAGGTGTTGATAGTCTTCTTGTACCGCCTGGTACAACTGATTCCCTTCCTCATAAGTAAGCGATGGATTTTCGGAAGTAAGGGTGTCTAGTATAATTACAGTTTCAAATGGTTTTTCGCTAGGGTAGTCTACTAGCTGTACCTCTACTTTTGCAAATTTAAATTCGTACAACTCATGATGGCTTAGAATTTTCAAGATCTTCACTAAATCTCCGTTTGCAATAAAACCAGGCTCTGATTCAGATTCCAACCAGAAATAATTATTTTTAACTACCATCAATTGATCTCCAACCGATAATTCTGCTTCCAAAAACAAGATTCTACTTCTTATTTGCTGATTATAAAGATTTGCTCTTTTGTTCGATCGAACGATAAAAACGGTATCCTCTAGCCCATCTTTTCTGAGCGAATCGTCAAGTAATTCTAGAATTTCATTGCCATCTTGTAGTCGCTGAATGTCTTTGCCAACGCTAAGATCAAACGAAAAGGAGTCTAAATGCTCTTCGCTCATCTGATTTCTAAGCTGTGTAGCATTTAATAGAATACTTGAATCTTGCTGTTGTCGAACAACTTCTTTGAGTTCCCATTCTGTAACTAATTTATTGAACTGTCTTTCTAAATAATCTGCATCTAAAGCAGGGCTTATTGTCAAATGAACTGGGGGAAGTTGAGCCGGATCTCCAACAAGTAATAATTTACAATTAGATCCAGCGTCTACGTATTGCATTAGGTCGTCTAACAAAGAGCCGTTTTCAAATAACTTGGCACTTTGTCTATCATCTCCAATCATAGAAGCCTCATCAACAATAAAAAGGGTGTTTTTAAACTTGTTAGGCTTCAATACAAACTTCACTCCCGAACCCTTTTCGGCTTTCGTATAATATATTTGTTTATGTATTGTAAAAGCTTTTTTATTTGAATATCCGGCAATTACTTTTGCGGCCCTTCCAGTAGGCGCCATTAAAACGGATTTGAAATTAGCTTTACTTAAAAATTTCACTAGGTGACCTATTAAAGTAGACTTCCCAGTACCTGCATAGCCTTTGAGCAGATATAGAACGTGTTTTTCTTGAGAAAAAAGAAAGTCTACTATTGATCCTAACCAAAATTTTTGAGAGGATGTTGCATCAAATGGAAACTTGTCGTTAAGTAAAATTTTAAAATCTGAGGAATCCATTATTAAATATTAATTTTTGGGAAGATAATTCATTTCCTAAATACTTTCATGAATAAAAAAAAATTGTAGATTTGTTTTTTAACAAAATAATAAATAATGAAGATTGCATCACAAGTTTTGCTCTGGATTTTAATTGTATTTTTTAGTTTTAAAATATATGATTCTATTAACGGCCCCATCAATTTTAATGAAACTAAAAATGAACGTTACGCAGATGTAATATCTCGTCTCAAGGAAATTAAAAAAGCTCAAATTGCTCATAAAGACGTTAGAGGTTTTTATGCAAACAATTTTGACAGCTTAGTTAGTTTTATTGATACGGGTATTTTTACAATAGTTCAAAAACGGGATTCTAGTTATCTAGAATATGATAAGGTTTATCGTATTGATATGTTAAAAGAAGTTATTGTTACTGATACCCTTGGGTTTATTCCAGTGAAAGATTCTTTATTCAGAAACATTGATTATAAAAACCTAAGCAAGGTTCCTGTTGATGGAATTAACGCTGTATTCTCAATAAAAGCAGATATTATTAAAAAGAACGATTATAGAGTTGCTGTTTTTGAAGTTAGAGTTTCTAAGGATACCATCTTACATGACCAAAATAAAGACTTACTGAAACAAGAAAACGAAACAGTTTCTGTTGATGGGGTTAATGGTCCAGCAATTATACTCGGTTCACTAACAGACGTGAGCGAAAACGGTAACTGGCCATCTATATTTGATGCTCCTAAACAATAAAAAACATCAAGCAAATGAATTATCCATCCTTGTTCTCAGGGATGGATTTTCTTTTTGTACCCAAAACAAATCAATTTTTTACCCTGTCAATGACACCAACATCTTTGATTTTGATTCGGTTTCTGTGTTTATTGAACAAGAAAAAATAGTTTCAGAAACTGTTCATGTTATTCATCTAAAAACTGCTTCTACGATTGTTCCACAAGAATTGTTTGATGATCAAAATGCAGAGTTTTACTTATCAAAAGGAGTAACTTTAAAAGATAATGAGGCTGTTGCTTTTGATGTTTTGGAAGCTTATAATCAAGTTGTTGTATATTCAGAGTATCCAAAAGTGATGGAAGTATTAAAAAAATTGTTTCCAAATCTTAAATCTAAACACGCTACATCATTATTGTTAGCTCCTTTAACTCAGTTCTCAATGGGAACACCCAAGAAGCAACTCTTTGTACATATGAGAGATGGAGCTTTTGATTTATTTCTTTTTCAAGGAGCTCAATTATTGTTTTTCAACTCCTTCAAACAGGACAATGTAGACGAGTTTTTGTATTACCTTTTCTATATAACCGAACAGTTTTATTTAAACCCTGAGAACTTTAAACTTGCCTTTTTAGGAGAATATGAATGTTTTAAAGAACATTATCAGGGCGTTCAAGAGTTTCATCATGATGTTATATTTTTAGATGCTCCATCAGAAAACCGAAACACATTGCATCCTGTGCCATTTTTAGAAAACAAAGTAGCCTAATGCGAATTATATCCGGACACTTAAAAGGAAGGCGCATTTCAGCTCCCAAGAAATTACCTGTAAGACCAACTACAGACAGGTCTAAAGAAGCTCTATTCAACATCCTAACCAACTGGTTTGAGTTTAGTGAGGTTCGCGTATTGGATTTATTTTCTGGAACCGGTAACATCAGTTATGAATTTGGATCTAGAGGTGTACAAGATATTGTGGCTGTGGATCAAAACAAGTTTTGTGCTCGTTTTATTGATGAAACAGCAACAGAGTTTGATCTTAATATTGATGTTGTTTGTAAAAAAGTTTTTGACTATCTCAGTAAACCCCAACAAGGCTTTGATGTGATATTTGCTGACCCCCCTTATGACCTTCCGTTAGCGGACTTTGAAAAGTTAGTTGCTTTAATTTTCGAAGGGAATTGGTTGAATAAAAGCGGGCAAATTGTTATAGAGCATTCCAAACAATATAAGTTAGATCATCTCCCAAATTTTGAATCTTCAAGAAATTATGGAAGTAACTCTTTTAGTTTTTTTGAATAAAAAAAGCAGGCCATAAGCCGGATTCTGTCGTGCCTTATCATTTATCTAGGCTTTTGATTACTCAAAAGCTCGAACCGCCTACCCTTTTACATCGAGCGAGCAGCTCTCAAACGTAAATATACTTGGCGTTGCACCGTATAGAGTTTACCTGGTTTCACTACAGCATTACCTGTACATACTTTCTGCTGCACTTGTCCTATTCGCCTGGGCGAACGACGGGCGTTACCCGCTATACTGCTCTATGGTGTCCGGACTTTCCTCTCCTCATCTATGATGAGCAGCGATAAGAGACCTGCTTATGCAAAGATACATATTATGTTAATAATTTAGATGTTATTTACTAGCAGTATAGTCGAATAAGACTATAGTTTTTTTTACTTTTGAATATATGGAACCCTTTATAGTATCTGCCTTAAAATACCGTCCACAACAATTCAAAGATGTTGTTGGGCAAGCGGCTATTACAGATTCTTTAAGCAGTGCCATTCTTAATAATAAATTACCTCAAGCATTACTTTTTTGTGGACCACGTGGGGTTGGTAAAACTACATGTGCCCGCATTTTGGCTAAGCAAATCAATAGTACAGATCATGAAAATATTGATCCCAATCAAGATTTTGCTTTTAATATTTTTGAGCTTGATGCAGCTTCAAACAACTCTGTAGATGATATTCGTAATTTGAATGAACAAGTACGAATTCCTCCCCAAACAGGAAGTCACAAAGTTTATATCATTGATGAGGTACATATGCTTTCCACCGCTGCCTTTAATGCGTTTTTAAAAACATTAGAAGAACCGCCTAAACATGTAATATTTATTCTTGCAACTACCGAGAAACATAAAATAATTCCTACAATACTTTCCCGTTGTCAAATCTTTGAGTTTAAAAGAATCACTGCCAAAGACACTCAAAAGTATTTAATTGATTTGGCAAAGGACCAAGGAGTTGCTTACGAAGATGAAGCACTTCATTTAATCGCTCAAAAGGCAGATGGAGCAATGCGAGATGCACTGTCTATTTTTGATCGAATGAGTAGTTTTTGCAATCAAAATTTAACAGCTGCTGCTGTTTCAGAAAACCTTAATATTCTTGACAAAGGAGCTTATTTAGAGTTTACAAATCATCTTATTGAACATAACATTCCCGAAAGTCTGATGCAGTTTGACAGCATTCTTCAAAAAGGAATTGAAGGACATCAATTTATGTCAGGACTAGCAATCCACTTCAGAGACTTGTTAATCAGTAAAGACCCTAAAACCATTCCACTTCTGGAAATAAGTGAAAGTCTTCAACAGGGATATGCCGATCAAGCAAAACAGCTATCGCTCGGATATCTGCTTGATGCAATTGATTTGGCCCATGGATGTGAATTAAATTTCAAAAACAGTAACAATAAACGGTTACACGTTGAACTTTGTATCATGCAATTAGCTTCACTCCACTTCGATGGAGAAAAAAAAAAGGAACGCTAATTCCAACCCATAAGTTAAAGTCCTCTGGAATTCAAAATATAGCATCTTTAGACGATAAGAAAATTATCGAAGAAAACATTCAAGAAAAAATAGCTGATAATAAAATTGAATCTTCTCAAGAAGAGCTTATTATTATCAAGCCTGAAATTAATAAAGGAGCACTTCAATCCAATCAAATTTCTAGTTTCTCTCTTTCCAGTATCAAACGAAAAAAAGAATGGGAACGACAACAAAAACCAGATGAAGTAACTCAGGACCTGCCTGTTAAACCATTTACAGAAGAACAACTTTTGAGTTTTTGGGATATCTATAAGAATAAAAAATTCGAAAATGGAGATCAGAACATAGGGTCATTGCTTAACATAAGTAACCCTGTTTTTAATACGGAGACCGAGATTCATTTCAGCGTACCTTCAGATATGAATAAAGTTGAATTAGAAAGAGAGTTTACCGAATTCATTCCATATTTAAGAAAAAATCTTCATAATTATGACTTGACGATTAAGGTTATTGTAGATGAAAAAACAGAGAAAAACTTCATTTACACTTCCGAAGAAAAATACGAGCGCCTAAAAGAAATCAATCCAGCAATTGATTTGTTACGTAAAGAATTTGATTTAGATGTTTAAAAAAACACCTTGTTAAGCATTATGCTTCTTATACATCATCTTAATCATACCATCAGACAAGCCTATTTTAGGTACAAAAACTTTAGTCGCTCCACTCCATTTCAATGCCTTAAGATATATTTCTAATGCAGGTAAGATTACATCGGCACGATCTAAATTAAGGTTGTACCTAAGGATTCTCTCTTTGTAAGACAATTTTTTTAAATCTTGATAAAAAGATTTTAGATTAAAGTAAGTTATTGGGTTTCCATCTTTGATGTTTGATAATTTAAAAACTTTATTGATATTACCACCTGAACCAAGAAGTTGAATCTTTTCAATCCCCTTTGTATTCATTTTAATCCATTTTTCGATTTCCAGCCACACCTTATCATTAACCATATAATTAATCATACGAACAGTACCTGCTTTAAAAGATTTTGACACGATACGCTTTCCGTTTTTAAGAACACTAAACTCAGTACTTCCGCCTCCAACATCCACATAAAGGTAATTTGAATTATGTCCTTGATTGGCTAAGATGGTTGTATAGGAAATTATTTCGGCTTCTTTTTTTCCATCGATTAGTTCGATTTTAATTCCTGCTTTTTTCTTAACCTTTGCAATCAGTTCATCCGCGTTACTTGATTCTCTCAAGGCAGATGTAGCACATGCCATGTAATTTTTTACGCCATTAATTTTCATGATTAATTTAAAAGCTTTCATCGCTTTTACTACACGCTTAATATTCTTTGGTGAAATTTCGCCAACGGTAAAAGAATCTTCTCCTAAACGAATCGGAACTCGAATCATCTCGCTCTTCATAAATACAGGGTGTTCTCCTTCTACTTGGACTACATTTGAAATTAAAATCCTGATTGCATTGGAACCAATATCAATTGCAGCTAATTTTTTTACTTTCATCCGGCTAATTGGGCTTTAAAATACTCATACATTTCCCATTGGGAACGGTATGGTTTTGCATTTGTTTTTTTGAAGACGTTTTGGTCTGTACCGTTTAAAATTCTAGCTTTCACATTATCATTCCAACTGATTAAAAAAGTCTCCAAAAGTTGTTTCTGCAGGTCCAAATCATAAATAGGACAAGCTACTTCTACCCTATTGTCAATATTTCTAGTCATTAAATCTGCAGAGGAAATATACATTTTAGGAGAGCCATCATTTTCGAAAATATAAACCCTTGGATGTTCCAAATATTTATCGACAATACTAATAACTTCGATGCGTTCACTCATTCCATTAATTCCAGGTATCAAACAACATACCCCACGAACAATCATGTGAACTTCTACACCTGCGTTACTTGCTTTATAGAGTTTGTCTATAATTTTGTAATTGGTAATACTGTTGAGTTTTAGCCTAATTTTAGCAGGCTTTCCAGCTAGTGCATTTTCAATTTCCTTATCAATCAGTTTATTTAAAACTGTTGCTGTGTAATGGGGAGAAACTATTAAGTGCTTGTAGCTATTAATTTTATAATTAACTTCAAAAAAACCAAAGACCTTGCCTACGTCTTTCAATACTTTTTGATGTGCTGTAAATAAAGTATAGTCGGTATATATTTTGGCGGTAGTTTCATTGAAATTTCCAGAGCTAATAAACCCGTAGCGTTTTAATTTATTCCCTTCTTCTCTTTCAATAAGGCATATTTTAGTGTGAACTTTAAGTCCAGGAACTCCAAAAATAAGGTGTACTCCTGCAGTTTCTAGCCTTTCAGCAAAGATGATGTTGTTTTTTTCATCAAAACGAGCCTGCAGCTCAATTTGAACTGTTACTTTTTTGCCATTTTTAGCTGCATTAATCAAAGAACTTACTACCTGTGAGTTTTGAGATAAGCGATATAAAGTTATTTTAATGGTTTTAACCTTAGGGTCTAGTGCCGCTTCTCTTAAAAATTTTATGACGTAGTAATAATTATGATAGGGTGCATAGAGTAAATAATCCTTTTCGGAAATAGCTTTTAGAATATTCCCATCAAGGCGCAACCCTTTAATTTCTAGCGGAGTAACTTCTGGATATAATAGATCACTTCTATTTAAGCTAGGAAAATTCATATAATCTCTCCTGTGGTGATATTTACCACCAGGAATCAGACTGTCTGTTGAGGAAATTCCCATTTTTTTCATAATAAAAAGAAGGGTGCTTTCGGCAATGGTTTTATCATAAACTAAACGAACAGGATCACCAATCATTCGTTCTTTTACGCTATTCCGTATTTTTTCTACATAGCTTTTACCCACATCTTCTTCTAGATCAAGCTCTGCATCACGGGTTATTTTTACCATGTGAGCTTCGATTGAAGTGTAATTAAACATATTAAATATCAAATGAAAATTATACCGAATCAAATCATCCAACATCATTACATATTGTTTTCCATCTTTCTTAGGAAGAACTACAAAACGATCCAGTTCCTTTGGCAATTCAATAAGAGCATACATGGGCTCAATATGACCCTGATCCTCTATTTCGAGTGTAATGACCATAAAAGCAATGTTATCACTTAAATCTTGTTCTTTTTGATGCAAAATAACAGTTACCAAAGCTGGTGCTACTTTGTCAATAAAAAATTGATTTAAAAAATTTTCTTGCCCAGGGCTTACTTCTTTTTCATTAATGAAAATGATGTTTTCTTCAGCAAGTTCATCTTCAATGTTTTGAAGTATGGATAAGCTCTCACGTTGCTGATCAATGACCAACTTAGTTATTTTTTCCAATAATTCAGTTGCGGCAATACCTCCAAGTGCTTTTCTACCTGTTAAATCTGATTGAGAAATACGTTTGACAGTCGCAAAACGAACTTGAAAAAATTCATCTAAATTATTCGAAAATATTCCTAAAAAGCGAAGACGTTCTATCAAGGGAACAGTTTGTTCGGAAGCCTCTTGTAGTACACGAGCATTAAAATCTAGCCAGCTTATTTCTCTGTTTATATAGGATGAAGATTGTAATTCTTTCATAAATAATTTAAAGGTTTGTTGTGTTAAAAATCAACTTTATATCCCTAAGGTGCTAAGCGCACTGCTGTCCATTTATTTTTATTATTTAGAGAAAACTCCATTCGGTCGTGCAAACGATTGGGTCTTCCTTGCCAAAATTCAATAGTTTCAGGAACAACCAAATATCCACCCCAATGTGCTGGACGCTTTGGATTCTCTTTTTTAAATTGAGTTTCTAAGGAATCAAGTCTTTTTTCTAAAAACGAACGATCTTCAATGGGCTGACTTTGAGGAGAAACTATAGCACCAATTTGACTTCCTTTTGGTCTTGAGTAAAAATAAGCGTCCGAGGTTTGAGCAGAAACTTTTTGTGCAATTCCTTTGATTAATATTTGACGCTCCATTGCTGGCCAAAAAAAGGTTAAACCTACCTTATCATGGACTTCAATAGCAAGACCTTTTTGGCTCTTGTAATTTGTATAGAATACAAAACCCTCTGAACTAAACTGTTTTAAAAGAACTACTCTGGCTTTTGGAAAGCCATCTAAACCAAGAGTTGCTATGCTCATAGCATTGACTTCTTCAACATCTGGATGAGCTTCTGCAGAATCAAACCAGTCCTTAAATAAATCAACAGGATGCATTGCTTTTTTATCATCATTTAAAGAACCCTTTTCATAGGACTTCCTTAAATACCCGATATTTTTCTCTTCCTTCATGATCGCAAGTTACGATAACCCATAAAGAAAATTAAATTTTAACGCTTGAAAGGAAAATAAATTAGGTGAATCTAAATGAAAAACTACCCTTTTATATGTCAAAAAGCTTCCCGTCTTCGGACAAATAAACATTGTCAAAAAACACTTGAGCTTCTTCTTTAAAAAGGTTTTGATCACCATATCGGGTCGAATAATGGCCTAATATTAAACCCCCAACATTGGCTTTAGCCGCAATTTTAGCAGCTTCTCCCGCAGTGCTGTGTTTTGTTTTGGAAGCTAAATCTTTATGACTCTCTAGAAAAGTAGATTCGTGATAAAGCATGGTAGCGTTTCTAATTAAAGGCACAATATCTTCTTTGTAAGCCGTATCACTACAAAAAGCATATGATTTTACAGGATCGGGATCTAGAGTCAAAATTGAGTTGGAAATCAGTTTCCCATCTGAATCAGTAAAATCTTTTCCAGACTTGAGATTTTCCATATCACAAACCTCAACTCCATGATTATTAACAGCTTCAATATTAATTTTACGTGGACCTACTTGTTCTTCAAACAAGTACCCGTTAGTATAAACTCTGTGATCTAGAGGAATTGTAGAAACTCTAATCTTCTCATCCTCCAGGACAATTGTTGATTCGGTTGAATTAAGTTCATGAAAATACAAAGGATAATCTGTCCATGACTTTGCTAATTTGAGTTGAAGGGTTATTATCTCCTTAATTCCTTTTGGTCCATAAACATTTAATTCAGCTTCTCTTCCCAATAAACGGAATGTACTTATCAAGCCAATTAAGCCATAAAAATGGTCTCCATGTAAATGAGAAATGAATATGTGTTGAATGCGTGCAAATTTAATCCCAAGCTTTCGCAATTGCATTTGTGTTCCTTCGCCACAATCAATAAGAATTAAATTCCCTTTAATTTCTAGAAGCTGCGCGGTCGTTTGAGCGTTTTTACGGGGGGTAGCTGCATTACAGCCAATGATTGTAAGTTTCATATAACTAAAATCCTAAGTCGCGTTGTATGCGCTCAAATTCTATAAAATCGAATGCCTCTTCTATGGTCGGAACAAGAACCCAAGATTCTGGCAAATCAGCATATTGTTCTGGTAATGCAACAAGTACCGTTGAGTAATTTTCCTTTTTAAAAGAATCATAAATACTCTCCAAAATCTTTTGATTTTCATTAAGATTTCCAAGAACCAGAAAATTTAAAATAACATCATAGTTAACAGCATCTTTTCCTAAAGAAGAAGAAATGCTCTTTGGATTATTTATTTGGTCTAAACCTATATCTAAAACAAGGATGTTGTTTTCTGTGTTTGAAATCATTAGGCTGGTATCATTATTTTTGAAGCAAGTAAGTAAATTACAGCCATGCGAATTGCAACTCCATTTTCGACTTGATCAAGTATAATTGCTTGGTCAGAATCTGCAACTTGTGAGCTGATTTCTACCCCTCTGTTGATTGGCCCAGGGTGTAAGACAACTATTTCTTTATTTAAACTTTTTAGAAGCGGTAAGCCTAAACCATAGAGCTGTGTGTATTCTCTGATTGAAGGGAAATAACTCTTATCCATCCGTTCGTTCTGAACGCGCAACATATTGGCAGCATCGCACCATTGAAGTGCTTTTTTAAGGTCTAATTCTATTGCTACACCTAAAGATTCATAATGTTTGGGCAATAAACTCTTTGGTCCACACAATTTAACTTCTGCTCCAAGTTTTTTTAGGGCAAAAATATTAGAAAGGGCTACCCGAGAATGTAAAACATCACCAACAATTACAATTTTCTTACCAGCAACTTCTCCAAATTTTTCGCGAATCGAAAATGCATCAAGTAAGGCTTGGGTAGGGTGTTCGTGTGTTCCATCTCCAGCATTAATAATACAGGCATCTACGTTTTTAGATAAAAAGGAAGCAGCTCCTGGATTGGGATGACGCATCACAACCATGTCGACCTTCATCGCTAAGATATTATTTACGGTATCTATCAGGGTTTCCCCTTTCTTAACAGAAGATTGTGCTGCAGAAAAATTTATTACATCAGCACTTAAACGCTTTTCAGCCAATTCAAAAGAAAGTTTAGTTCGTGTACTATTTTCAAAGAAAAGGTTGGCAATTGTAATGTCTCGGAGTGTAGGGACTTTCTTTATTTTTCTATTGATAACTTCCTTGAAGTGATCTGCAGTTTCAAAGATCAAATGAAGGTCATCTTCTTTGAGGTACTTAATTCCTAATAAATGGTCTACACTTAATTCACTCATAAGGTTTCTTTAATCAAATATACAGCATCTTCATCTGTTATCTCTTTCCACTTAACCTCAACCTTATCATTTTGTAAGGAATCTATTTGCCGTCCTACATAATCAGGTTGTATTGGAAGGTGACGACTGAATCGACGATCTATAAAAGTTAGTAGTTCTATTTCCTTAGGACGTCCGTAAGACTCAATTGCAGTAAGAGCAGCTCGAATACTGCGTCCTGTATACAAAACATCATCTATAAAAACAATACACTTATCTTCTATAGACACATTCATCTGCGTTGCATTTGCAGCATGAGGTTTGTCTGTTCGTCTAAAATCATCTCTAAAAAAGGTAGTGTCTAATTTTCCGTGTGCAATATCAGTTACGCCATAGTGCTCCGAAAGGAGGTCAATTATTCGATCCAAAACAAATGCCCCTCTAGGCTGAAGGCCAATGAGTACAGTTTTTGAAAAGTCGAGATGTTTCTCTATTAATTGACAAGCAAGGCGATGCAGTAGAATGTCTATTTGATGTGCATTAAGAAGTAACTTGGGATGCATGCCTTTTGTTTTATAGTACAAAAATATTATTTTTTATCTACTCCACTTGCTTTATGAGCATAAAAAAACCCCCTTTGTTAAAAGGGGGTTTCTGAGATTAAAGATAAAGAGCTTATTTCCCTTCCATCTTTTGTTTCAAATCAGCAAGAGCGTCTAAGTCTCCAAGTGTTGTCTTTTCAGAGTTACTTGCAGCAATTTTCTTAGTTGCTTTACGAATGTTGTTACGTTCTTCTTCTTTGAAGAGAGCTGTATGCGATGCTACAACTCTTTTGAATTCTTTGTTAAATTCAATGATTTTGAATTCAATCTCTTCACCCAATCCAACTTTACTTCCATCTTCTTTTTCAAGGTGACGTGAAGGTACAAAAGCAACAACATGATCGTTGAAGTTAATGGTAGCTCCTTTGTCTACGATTTCAGCTAATTCAGCTTTGTGAGTTGTATCTAGAGCAAATTCAGTCTCATACTTATCCCAGGGATTGTCAATTGTTTGTTTGTGACCTAGACTTAATTTACGTCCTTCAACATCCAATTCAAGTACTAGAACTTCGATTGTATCACCTACAGTTAAAATTTCTGATGGGTGCTTAACTTTCTTAGTCCAAGATAAATCAGAGATATATACTAGACCGTCGATACCTTCTTCTAACTCGATGAATACACCAAAGTTTGTGAAGTTTCTTACGATTCCTGAATGCTTAGATTGTACTGGGTATTTAGTAGTAATATCAGTCCAAGGATCTTGTGTCAATTGCTTGATACCTAGAGACATTTTACGCGTCTCACGATCTAAGGTTAAGATAACTGCTTCTACTTCGTCTCCAACTTTCACGAAATCTTGAGCCGAACGCAAGTGCGTAGACCAAGACATTTCAGAAACGTGGATTAGACCTTCAACACCATCTTCTATTTCGATAAATGCACCGTAATCTGCAATTACAACTACTTTTCCTTTTACTTTTTGTCCTTCTTTAATAGCATCTCCTAATTGATCCCACGGGTGAGCACTCAATTGTTTTAATCCAAGTTGGATTCTAGATTTGTTATCATCAAAGTCTAAGATTACCACGTTAAGTTTTTGGTCTAATTCCAAAATCTCATTCGGGTGGTTGATACGACTCCAAGAAAGGTCTGTAATGTGGATTAATCCATCTACACCTCCAAGGTCGATAAATACTCCGTAAGAAGTAATGTTTTTAACGGTACCTTCAAGAACTTGACCTTTTTCAAGTTGTCCTATAATTTCTTTTTTCTGTTCTTCGATGTCTGCTTCGATCAACGCTTTGTGAGATACTACAACGTTTTTGAATTCTTGGTTAATTTTAACCACTTTAAATTCCATTGTTTTATTCACGTACTGATCGTAGTCACGAATTGGTTTAACATCAATTTGAGATCCTGGTAAAAATGCTTCGATTCCGAAAACATCTACAATCATCCCTCCTTTAGTTCTACATTTAACAAAACCATTAACGATTTCACCTGTATCGTGTGCATTGTTTACACGATCCCATGCTTTAATTACACGAGCTTTACGGTGAGAAAGAATCAATTGGCCTGTTCTATCTTCACGTGCATCAACAATAACCTCAACTTTATCTCCAACCTTAAGGTCTGGATTGTATCGGAATTCGTTTAATGAAATAACTCCTTCTGACTTTGCGTTGATATCAATGATCGCTTCACGTTCTGTCATAAAGACTACAGTTCCTTCGATCAAATCTTCATCTGCTGTGTCAACAAAGTTTTCTTTTACTAGCGTTTCAAACTCCAAAAGTTGGTCATCTTCGATTACGTCGATACCTTCTTCGTAGTTGTGCCAGTTAAAATTTGTTAGAAAATCTTCTGCGTTGTTTGCAGTTGGTTGTGCTTGGGCTTCTTGTGGAGCAACTTGCTCATTAGTCTCTTGTGGTGTGGTGTTCTCTTCAGACATTGCTGATGAATATTTGTATTCCGCTGTTTTATAGAGCTTTAAACGAAAAACAACAGAAGTTGTTCTTGATTTGATTTAGCTACCCTCGCTCTATTTAATCATAAGAGTGCGCAAATGTAATAATAATCTGTTGATAGACAAAGTTCCAACTGATATTTTACATCTGCTATTGGGTTGTTTTGACTAACCATACTAACGGTTAAACATAAATTACATTTCCAGAAAAATAAACAACTTTTATGGAACTTCATAAATCAATCGAATCGTTTACTTGTTAAATTATTATATTTGGTAGAATTTAATTTTCGATATGCAATCAGAAAAAAGGGAACATTGGGAAAAAGTATACACCACTAAAACTCCTGATCAAGTCAGTTGGACACAAGAAAATCCAAAGACTTCTCTCGATTATATAAAAGCGTGTAAACTTCCAAAAGATGCTGAGATAATCGACATCGGCGGAGGTGACAGTCTTCTGGTGGATTTTTTACTTCAAGAAAACTACAGTAACATAAGCGTATTGGACATTTCACAACACGCAATTGATAGAGCCAAAAAACGTTTAGGCTCTTTAGCGGATTCAGTAACATGGATTGTTTCTGATATTATTGACTTTAAACCAAACAAAAAATATGCTGTTTGGCATGATCGAGCTGCTTTTCACTTCTTGACTGATGAAGTCGAAATCGATACATACAAAGACTTAGTGCGTCAATCTGCAATGTCCAATTTAATTATCGGAACTTTTTCTAAGGAAGGTCCCCTTAAATGCAGTGGTTTAAATATTTCGCAATACAACTCGCAAGACCTCAGCAATTGCTTTGGAACTACATTTGAATTAGTTCACGCTAAAACCGAAGATCATACAACTCCTTTCGATACCCATCAGAATTTTCAATTTGTTCATTTAAAGAAAAAATAAACATGACTTTAATTGCTATCTCAATATTCAGTTTAATTCTTATTGGAATTGGATACCTCATTACAGAGAAAAACGCTCCATACCTACTCGCAGGCTATAACACCATGAGCAAAGAGGAACAAGATCAAGTGGACCTAAAACCTCTTCTTGCATTTTTCAAAAAGTTTCATATTAATCTTGGAGTTTCTCAGGCCATCATAGGGTTTGCACTCTATTTTTTAGACTACGGAAACCTGTTAGGCGTATTCATTGGAACTTATTCCATACTAGGATACATTTATTTTATAATAAAAAGTGCTCCCTTTCAACCAAAAAAACAAAGTAAATCAACCCTATATTTGGGTGTTGGAGTGCTAAGCTTATGCTTTTTAGGTATAGTAGGTATGTTATATTATTCTTCTGTTGAGAATATATTAACTATAGAAAAAGATCAGCTTGTTATTAGCGGGATGTACGGAGAAGACATTTCGTTCGATGGTATAGAAGCAATTCAACTTACCGAAGAACTCCCTAAAATTATTAAAAGAAACAACGGGTTTTCTTCTGGCACTAAAAAGAAGGGGTACTTTAAACTTGAGAACAAAAAATCTGTTAAACTGATTATAGACACTCAAGTTACCAAATATATTTTCATTGATAAAAAGAAAGGTAAAGACGTATATTATAATGATTCTAACAAGGATGTTACCCAAGTATTTGACGAACTAAAACGTTCTTTAGATCCTGACTTGTTCGAAAAATAGATTATTTGTTGATGTAAGAAACCATCTGCTCAAATACTTCTTCTACACCAAAGGAAGTAGTATCTATTTCTAGAGCGTCCCCAGCCTTTCTGAGTGGCGAAATATCGCGGGTACTGTCTTGATGATCACGATCCACTACATTCTTAAGAATCTCTTCAAAAAGAACCTTTTCACCTTTGGCTTGAAGTTCATCAAAACGCCGTTGAGCTCTAATTTTAGAATCTGCCACCAAAAAGAATTTAAAATCTGCATAAGGGAATACAACAGTCCCAATATCGCGACCATCCATAACAACACTCCCTAACTTGGACAAAGACCTTTGCTGCGCTACCAAATGTTCTCTAACAAATCCCAATTGTGCTATTTGACTTACCCAAGTCGAAATTTCTAGGGTTCGTATTTCATCTCCAAAAGACTTACCGTTAAACAGCATTTCCTTTGATTGCGTATCCGTACTCCAGGTAAATTTAGTTTCAGCAAGTGCTTTTTCGAACTCCTTTTCAAGAATAACATCATCCTCAATTAAATTACTATTTAAAGCAAAATAACTAACCACACGATACATAAAGCCCGTATCGATATAGGTGAAATTAAGTGCATTCGCTAAGCGTTTTGACAAGGTGCTTTTTCCGGTAGAAGCAAAACCATCGACAGCGATAACAGTAGTTTCCATAGTTCAAAGATAATAAAGAGAAAGTTCTTATGCCTCTTCGAGCACTACAGACTTTTGGAAATTTATAACTGCATTCGCTCTTTTGTATTTAAAATTAAAGGTGTCTGAACCCCGATAAATAGACGAAACACTTAACGTGTGGACTGGAAGGTCTTCCGGAACCTGATCTCCATATAGTGCTACTAAAGCAGCGCGTTCAAACGGAAATTCAGAAAGCTGAAAGTCCATAACTTCATCTTGTGAACGAGAAATCACTCCAGACCAATCCTCAAGGCTTTTTTGACGTGTTTTCTGCCATGTTCTCGGATAAAGTGTCGAAGAAGACCAAAGGTGTAGTTCTGAGGTAGAAAGGGGCTTGTGGTGAAGCATATTTTCATCCCAACGAAGTTCTAGTAACGTTCCTTTATCATAAATAATGAAAGTGAAAGGTTCCATCCCTTCAAATTGAAATTTTTCAATAAAATCTTTATGGGAATTATACTCAAAAAAATGAAGTGCCATTTTCCCTCGACTCAGTCTATAAACTCCTTGTGGGATATGCGGTTCAAAAGCTCCGTTTAAAATACATACAAACTGATTGGTATTCGAAAAAACAAACCAGCTTCCCTTTGCTTGAGAATCCTGAGGGAAAAACAACTTTTTATCTTTTACATCCACTTCGTGCAAAGAAGTCGCCGCACGCTTAGGGTTTTCATCTCTGTTAGAAGTGAAAATAAACTTATTTTCTTGGAGCGGAATGAAACTGACCGTACACATAGGAACTTAAAGCTTTTTAGCGTTTTTAACATTCTGAGTTGTCAGAGCCAAAGCAAGAACTTCTTCCATTTCCTTAACAAAATGAAAGGTTAAACCCTTGAGATAAGAGGCTTTAATCTCCTCGATATCCTTTCTGTTGCTTTCACACAAAATAATTTCTTTAATCTTAGAACGCTTGGCTGCCAAAATCTTCTCTTTAATTCCACCAACAGGAAGTACCTTACCACGAAGTGTGATTTCTCCTGTCATGGAAAGATTTTTCTTGACACGTTTTTGAGTCAACAAAGATACCAGTGAAGTTAATATGGTAATTCCAGCACTAGGACCATCTTTGGGGGTAGCCCCCTCTGGAACATGGATGTGAATGTTGTATTTATCAAATTTAAAGTCATCTAAACCAAGTCTTTTTGCGTTTGCCTTGATGTACTCCATAGCTATGGTAAAAGACTCTTTCATTATTTTACCAAGGTTACCCGTAATATTGAGGGTTCCTTTTCCTGGGGAAAGCGCCGATTCGATGAACAGGATGTCCCCTCCTACTGATGTCCATGCTAAGCCAATAACAACTCCAGCTATTTCATTATTTTCATATAGATCACGGCTTATTTTTTCAGGACCTAAAATTTCGGTCAAATCTTTTAAGGCAGGCTTAATGGCATAAGCCTCTTCCATGGCAATGGATTTAGCGGCATAGCGGGTAACTCTTGCAATTTGCTTATCTAAGCCTCGAACTCCCGATTCACGGGTATAACTTTCTACAATTCGTTCCAAAACAGGATTTCCTAATTGGATTGCTTTTTTATCTAAACCGTGTTCTTTTAATTGTTTTGGCAATAAATGCTGTTTCCCTATCACTACCTTTTCTTCAATCGTATAACCACTCACGTTAATGATTTCCATACGATCTCGCAATGCTGGGTGAATTCCACCTAAATTGTTTGCAGTAGCGATGAACATAACTTTAGAAAGGTCGTATCCCATTTCTAAGAAGTTGTCGTAAAACTCATTATTTTGCTCTGGATCCAACACTTCTAATAGTGCAGAAGAAGGATCTCCTTGAGAACCACTACTCAATTTATCTATTTCATCTAAAACAAAAACAGGATTTGAAGTTCCTGCCTTTTTTAAACTCTGTATAATTCTACCGGGTAACGCACCAATATAGGTTTTACGATGCCCACGAATTTCAGCTTCATCTCGCATTCCACCTAACGAAATACGAACATAAGACCTTCCTAATGCTTCGGAAATCGATTTTCCGAGAGATGTTTTTCCGACTCCCGGAGGGCCATATAAACAAAGAATGGGTGACTTCATGTCGTTTCTTAGCTTCAAAACTGCCAGATATTCAATGATGCGTTTTTTAACTTCTTCGAGACCAAAATGATCTCTATTCAATACTTTCTCAGCACGCTTTAAATCAAATTTATCTTTTGAGAAATGCTCCCAAGGGAGGTCAAGAAAAAGATCCAAATAGTTACGCTGAACCGAATATTCCGCTACCTGCGGGTTCATGCGTTGCATTTTCATTAATTCTTTTTCGAAATGAGCACCAACCTCTTTGGTCCATACCTTTTTCTTTGCGCGAACTTTCATTTCCTCGATTTCTTCTTCGTAAGAAATCCCACCCAACTCTTCTTGAATGGTTTTCATTTGCTGTTGCAAATAGTATTCTCGTTGTTGTTGGTCTAAATCGTGACGCACGCGGGACTGAATATCGTTCTTGAGTTCTAATTTCTGATACTCAACGTTCATATACTTTAGGCATAACAGCGCCCGCTCTTTAATGTTTTTTAAAGAAAGTATGTTTTGCTTCTCATTTACCGATAGGTTCATGTTCGAGGACACGAAATTGATTAAAAACGAATAGCTGTGGATGTTCTTTATGGCAAAGGAAGCTTCTGACGGAAGGTTAGGGTTCTCTTGAATAATCTGAAGAGATAATTCTTTGATTGATTCCGCTACTGCCTTGAATTCTGTATCGTTCTTTTCCGCTTGCTCGTCAACTACTGTTCGTGTAGTAGCCTTTAGGTAGGGCTCTTCAGAAATAATTTGATCTATTTCGAAGCGCTTTTTCCCTTGAATAATAATGGTTGTATTACCATCGGGCATTTTAAGAACCCGCAAGATTTGAGCAACCGTTCCTAGGCTATAAATATCTTTTGAACCAGGGTTTTCGACTGCCTGATCTTTTTGAGCGACTACACCTATTACTTTAGACCCCTTGTTGGCGTCTTTAATCAGTTGTATTGATTTATCTCTTCCCACGGTAATAGGAATAACAACGCCAGGAAAAAGCACGGTATTTCGTAAAGGAAGTAAAGAAACTTCAGCAGGAAGGTCTTCTTTCTCAAGCGCCTCCTCGTCTTCTGAGGTTAAAAGGGGAATTAATTCGGCTTCAGATTCAATGTCTTGAAGTGACAGGTTGTCTAAATTTGAAAATATTGGTTTGGCCATAATATATTTTTACGTCATTGTGTCATTTGAACAGCATTACATAGTCCGTTGAGACATGAAATGGGGTACTTTATTTTATCGCCTCTACCAGTTCAAGAGTTGTGCCATTCATTTTAAAAGAATATTTTAGAAAAGTGTAACATTTTCAAAAAAAACCATCTTATATACAGAAATGCTCCTCATTGAAATTGAAAGATAAAAAAGTTGACGAACTATTAGAATTGTGCAAGCACAAATGGAAGTTTATGAACGCTACCATCAGGCCATGTTTGCAACCGCCCTGAAGATCGTTCATAATAAAATGGATGCTGAAGATATTATGCAAGAGAGTTTTTTAATCGCTTTTAACCGGATTGATCAATACAAAGGGGAGAATAATTGGGGGGTGGCTCAAAAAAATAATCATCAGAAAAAGCATACAACATCATCGGGATCAAAAAAGAGAATTAAAACTAGTTGAGGAGTTAAAAACACAGACACACGATGAGCCTTTTAATGAAACAAAAATCCCCAGCCACAAAGAGCTTCTAAAGGCGTTAGACGACTTAAATCCTCGGTACAAGAACGCACTCAGTCTGATGTATTTAGAAGGTTATGATTATGAAGAATTAACTGAAGTACTTCAGTTAAACTATGGAAGTTGTAGAACTTTGATCTCGCGAGCAAAAGAACAATTGAAATTAAAAATGAAAGGCTTTGTATTTCAAGAATTATGAAAACAAGAAACAAACCGATCAAAACCGTATTAGTATGAAAAATTCGATCGAATATTTACTCAATTCTCTGTCGCGTTTTTTGGAAAAAGAGCAACCAAAAACTGGTCATGAGCAACGTTTTTTGGCCAAATTACAAGTACAGAAAAAAGTAGCTAAGCCAAACCTTTTCAGAACATACTACTGGAGTGCTGCAGTCCTAATAGCCTGTGTATCCTTTGTTGCCGGATCGCAGTTTTTTGTGCCTACCACAACTCCATCAAATGATTTTGACAAAGCTACTGTTTATTACACGCAATACATCGATAAACAACTGGCTGCAATAGACCAGGAAGAGAACGCAGAATACACCGTGCTCATTGCCGACGGAAAAGAGCAACTAGCCCGATTAGAATTGGAATATCAAAAACTAATGGATGCGTTTAAAAACAATGCTGTACATCCCTTATTAATACAAGCCATGATTGAAAACTTACAGCACCGATCCTTAGTTTTATTCGAATTAGAAGAAAAAATCAATACCATAAAAACACCAACTATGAAAAAGAAGTCCTTTAAGACATTATCAAACAGCTTACTTGCGTGTATCTTCTTGATATCCTCAGTAAGTTGGTCAATGCCACAGAAAATCACAGAAACTAAAGAAATCAAAAAAGAGTTTACCGTCAATTCCGACGCAACACTAACACTAGACAATCAATACGGAAACATCAATGTCCACTCTTGGGATCAAGATAAAGTTGAAATCATCGTTGATATACAAGTTGAAGGAAGGAATCGTGAACGTGTTTTAGAACAACTCGACGAAATTTACATTGCTTTTTCTAACACTGCCGATGCAGTATCTGTAAAAACTCATTTAGAGGATCCCAAAAACAACTCGTCGTGGTTTAGCTTTAACTGGAGTTTCTTTGATAACGACAATCAAAATTTCCACATCAACTACACTGTAAAAATGCCCAGTACCAATCATGCTGTTTTTTACAATGAATATGGGAATATCTTTTTAGATGAATTGAAGGGTAGTGCTACTATAGAATGTGAATACGGAAAATTAGACATCGGCCGTTTACTTCACCACGATAATACGATCGAGCTTGCTTATAGTTCCAACTCCAACATCGAATACATGAAACAAGGAACCGTTCAGGTCGATTATTCAAGTTTGGATATTAAAGAAAGCGAAGCAATAGACTTGAATGCAGACTATAGTCGTGTTCAGATTGATGTAGTTGATGAACTTGAATTCAAATGCGACTATGGGGACTTAAGCCTAGGTTCCGTTGGAAACGTAGAAGGTGATGGAGATTATGTAAGCATTACCATTGCCGAAATTCATTTTGATGCAGCAATCAGTTTGGATTACGGAGCCCTAAAAATTAGATCAATTGGTTCAGATGTAGGATCCATTACTATTGACTCTGACTATGCAGCAATTGCTCTTGGTATTGATCCAGATTGGAGTTTCGATTTTGAAGTTGAAACCGAGTATGCTGGGTTTAAATCTGATTTTAGCTTGGATTACCTCAATAAGATTAAAGAAAATGAAAACAGTTATTTCAAAGGTTCTTATGGAACCGCAGTCAAAAAAGGCTCACTCAACATCACTTCTGACTATGGAGGAATTAAACTAACCCATAACTAATACAACAACCCAACCTTATGAAAAATATCATCCTTACTCTCGCCCTACTCGTATCCGTTTCTAATGTTTCTGCCCAAAATTGGGGCTCTAAAAAAACAAAAGGAAATGGCAGTATCGTTACCGAAAACCGTAGCGTTGATCAATTCAACAAGTTAAAGGTAAGTGGAGATTTTCGAGTAGTACTTACATCAGATCGCACAAAAGAGTTATCCATCAAAACCGATGAAAATCTAATGGATTATATCATTACAGAAGTAAAAGATGGTTCTCCGCTTATCAAAATGAAGAAGAACTATTACTTAAAGCCTTCAAATCATAAAGCCATTGCGGTTCAAGTTCCTTTAAACTCTTTACGGGAAATAGCACTAAGCGGTTCGGGCAGTATCCGTTCAGAAGAACAGATAAAAACGGATCAATTGATAATGAAAATGTCTGGCTCTGGGAAAATCATAGTAGGCTTAACTGCTGACAATACAGAAGCCGTATTATCGGGCTCTGGTCGCATCGAATTATACGGAAGTAGCTCTAACTTCGAAGCAGCTCTTTCAGGCTCAGGCTCTGTTAAAGCAAAAGAGTTGAAAACAGAAGAGGGTGAATTTACTGTAAGTGGATCTGGTCGTATAGAAACCAATGTGACGGAAAAAATCATTGCTAAAGTTTCTGGATCTGGAAGCATTCGCTACATAGAAAGTCCCAACTTATCACGGAAAACTAAAGTAAGCGGATCGGGCTCAATCAGAGAAATAAAAGACAACTAAGCCTTATTCTCTTTAGGCACTCTAAGAAGCATCAGCGCACCAATAACAAAGAATACACAAAAAAACAAAATGGAGGTACGCATACTTCCGGTTATTTGATCTAAAACTCCAAAAAGAACCATCCCGATAACTATAGCTATCTTTTCGGTAACGCCATAAAAACTAAAATAAGAGGCGGTGTCCTCTGTTTCTGGAAGGAATTTCGAATAGGTAGATCGAGATAACGCCTGTAATCCGCCCATTACCAGTCCCACAAAACCGGCTATAAAATAAAACTCTTTTGGTGTATGAATAAAAAAAGCATAAATGCAAATTGAAGCCCATATTAAATTAATAACAAAGAGCGTTTTTAAATTCCCAAAACGCTCTGAACAACGTGCAGTGATTATCGCTCCAGCAATAGCAACAATTTGAATCAATAAGATACTTATGATTAATCCTTGTGTTTTATCGGCGTTCGACCCCCAATCAATCTCCTCTTCTCCAAAATATGCGGCAACCAGCATCACGGTTTGTAGTGAAGTACTGTATACAAAGAAAGCAATCAAATAGCGCTTTAAACGGAGGTTTTCAGCCATTTCGTTCCAAACATTACGTAATTCTTTAAAACCATTCCAGATGATATTTTTAGTCACCTTTTGGTCAGAAGTTCCAACTGGTAAATAATAAAAAGAATACAGACTGAATATAGCCCACCAAACTCCAACTGAAATGAAAGAATATTTCATTGCGGTCATTGCAGCTTCAGTTTCATTACCCTCAATTCCATAAGCGTCGGGCATCATAACCATAGATAAATTGAATAAAAGCAACAAGACACTTCCTATATAACCCATAGAGTAACCCCTGGCTGAAGCACGGTCTTGTTGATCCTCGTAAGCAATATCAGGTAAGTATGAGTTATAAAAAACTAAACTTGACCATAGACCAATCATAGCTAAAAAATAAAAAAAGAAACCTAAATAAATTGTTTCTAAATTAAACCAATACAATCCAACACATGAAATTGATCCCATGAGAACAAAAAACTTCATGAATTTTTTCTTATTTCCTACATAATCTGCAATTCCAGATAAAATTGGGGAAATAAAGGCAACTACAATAAATGCAAGTGCTGTAACAAAACTTATCATTGCTGTATTTTTGACTGAATAGCCAAAAAAGTCTATCTGGTTATTTTCGGAAAAAACCATTTGATAATAGATCGGAAAAATGGCAGAGGAAATTACTAGAGGATAGACAGAATTTGCCCAATCATAAAATGCCCAAGCATTTATCAATTTCTTACTTCCTTTAACTAAAGCAACTTTTGGCTTGATCATAAAATAGTTTTAAAGTTATGAATATAGAACATTAACAGCAGTTGCCCTAAAAATTGATTTTTTCTTTTTAAATTGTGAATAAATAATTCTATTTCAAAACAGTTTTTACCTGTTATTTCGTAAAAAAGCTTACATAAGAATTATTTATAGTGATATATAATTAATTATTAATCAGTGACTTAATGTATACAGGTTAAATTTTTGATTTATTCAATATAGTGTGTGTTCTTTTATCTAGTTAAAGTATTACTTTAAATTTATTTTTGGCACCTTATTTGCATTTCATCTAGACTGTATCAAAACAATTTGAATCTAAAACCAAACTCTTTGAAAGATTTGTACCTTTGTAAAACAACCCTAAATATGAAAAAAATATTACTCACCCTGCTCCTATTTCCTTTAATGGCAAGTTGTCAAAACAAAAAAGAAGCCGTTAAAAGCAAAATATACGCTGTTGAAAAAACAGATGCCGAATGGAAAAATGAACTGCCAAGAATGGCTTATCAAGTTTTGCGACATGAGGCAACAGAACCTCCTTTTAGCGGAACCTATGATAAATTTTACGAAGAAGGGGTTTATACCTGTGCTGCTTGCAACACCGAACTCTATTTTTCTAGAGATAAGTACGATTCTGAATCGGGATGGCCTTCTTTTGATCGTGGAGCAACCGAAAACATTGAATTTGATGTCGACTATAAGCTAGGTTACGCACGAACTGAGCTGAAATGCAATACTTGTGGCGGACATTTGGGTCATATGTTTAACGATGGACCTCGCAAAACAACAGGAAAAAGACACTGCATCAACTCAGCTGCCTTAACTTTTACTCCTGCAACCGATGAATAACAACTACCCCATCCAAAAATCGGAAGAAGAATGGCGTAAGCTACTCTCGAATGAAGAATATCGTGTTTTAAGAGAGCAAGGCACAGAATACCCACATACAGGAGAATATAACGCCCATTACGAAAACGGAACCTACAATTGTAAGGGCTGTAAACAACCGCTATACGCTAGTGCTTCTAAGTTCGATAGTGACTGCGGATGGCCAAGCTATGACCAAAGCATAGAAGGAGCTTTAGAATATAGAAAAGATTCTAGCCTAGGCATGGTTCGTGTCGAAATTGTTTGCTCTAACTGTGGCGGACACCAAGGGCATGTTTTTGACGATGGGCCAACGATTTCTGGGAAACGCTACTGTGTTAATTCTGCCAGCATTACCTTTGACCCAGAAAAGGAAGTCTAAGGCATTTTTTCTTAGCTTAGTTTTTTTGTATTTTTGCACCATCTAAAAAATGAATTTATGACAACTTACGATGTACTTGTTTTAGGAAGTGGCCCAGGAGGTTATGTTACCGCTATCCGCGCTTCTCAATTAGGGCTTAAAACTGCTGTAATTGAAAAAGAAAGCCTTGGCGGAGTTTGCCTGAACTGGGGATGCATCCCTACTAAAGCTTTATTGAAGTCTGCTCAAGTTTTTGACTACCTCAAACACGCATCGGATTACGGTCTTAAAGTTACGGACTACGACAAAGATTTTGACGCCGTAGTAAACCGAAGTCGTGATGTTGCTGCAGGAATGAGCAAAGGAGTTCAGTTTTTGATGAAAAAAAATAAAATTGACGTAATCAACGGTTTTGGGAAAATTCTTCCAAACAAGCAAGTTAGCGTTACTCTGGACGATAAAGAAACCGTTTACGCTGCCAAAAACATAATAATTGCTACTGGAGCACGCTCAAGAGAGCTTCCTAGCCTTCCGCAGGACGGTGTTAAGGTGATTGGATACCGAGAGGCAATGACCTTGAAAAAACAGCCTAAAAAGCTAATTGTAGTCGGTTCTGGAGCTATTGGAATCGAGTTTGCACACTTCTATAACGCTATGGGCACAGAAGTAACCGTAGTTGAGTTTCAAGACCGCATTGTTCCGGTCGAAGACGAAGAAGTTTCTAAACAACTGGAGCGGTCTTTCAAGAAAGCTGGGATTACCATCCTTACAAATGCCGAAGTTACCCAGGTAGATACCAAAGGAAAAGGCGTTACTGCAACCATAAAGACCGCCAAAGGAGAAGAAACCCTAAAAGCTGATGTTGTTTTATCGGCTGTTGGAATAAAAACTAATATTGAAAACATAGGCCTACAGGATGTTGGTATTGCCGTTGACCGAGACAAGATCTTGGTTAACGATTTTTATCAAACCAACCTTCCAGGGTATTACGCTATTGGCGATGTAACTTCGGGTCAAGCCCTAGCACATGTTGCCTCGGCTGAAGGGATTTTGTGTGTAGAAAAAATTGCAGGACACGATGTAGAGCCTTTGGATTATGGAAACATTCCGGGCTGTACCTATGCAACTCCAGAAATTGCTTCTGTTGGATTGACCGAAGCTCAGGCCATAGAACAAGGATACGAACTTAAGGTTGGTAAATTTCCGTTCTCTGCCTCTGGAAAAGCACAAGCCGGCGGAACTACCGATGGTTTTGTTAAGGTTATTTTTGATGCCAAGTACGGAGAATGGCTAGGCTGCCACATGATTGGTGCCGGAGTTACCGACATGATTGCAGAAGCAGTTTTGGGCCGTAAGCTAGAAACTACTGGACATGAAGTGCTGAAAGCAGTGCACCCCCACCCGACTATGAGTGAGGCCATGATGGAAGCCGTAGCCGATGCTTATGACGAGGTGATTCACTTGTAAAAAAACCAAGCACATACCATTAAAAGCCCTCATGTTGAGGGCTTTACTTTTTTTATTAAATTTGAAGTACAGCAGTCCTCAAATCTGTTCTACGTCATGAAATACCTGCAGCTACTTCCATGTATTCTCTGCGATGAAATAATCGTACAGGTAATTTTTGACTATGACCAAGATCTTATTAATCGGATGAGATTAATTGAAGGGGCGCAATGGAGTGCCTCGCTTAAAACCTGGTACTTCAATCGGCGTGCTTTTAATCTGAATTCTTTTTTTAAAAAATTTAAAGGAATTGCATTTGTAGACTATTCTAAACTAAACCCAACTCCCTTAGTTTCTGAACCAAATAGTACAATTTTCGAAGCACAGCAACCAAACATTCAGCTGCCTTTGAATAGTAAAAACCATTTTGGATAATTGCCCTAATATTATGATAGAGTTTGACAAACATTATAACCGAAAATAAAATACGAACGCACAACACCGTATAAAATTAATGGCTAGTTCTAGCCTACTTACGAAAATCCTCGCGGATTTTCTATTCGGTTTTTATTTACTAAATTAGGTGTTAAACCACGCCACTAATCTTATACAACAACGTTAGCGGGTTTAAAAGAAATTTCAACACTATAATTAAAACACTTTTATGCAATCATTTAAACTATTAGCATCTTATTTATTGATGCTTACTGCATTGATTTCTTGTGAAAAGAATCAAAACAATAATCCTGAATTTAAAGTCGAATACGAAAAAATAATACTTGACAATGGGTTACAAGTTATATTCCATATTGATCGTTCAGATCCTGTGGTTGCCGTAGGCTTAACCAGTCATGTAGGCTCTGCAAGGGAATTAGAAGGCCGAACCGGATTTGCACACTTATTTGAACACTTGTTATTCTTAGAGTCCGAAAATTTAGGCAAAGGTGGTCTCGACAAAATGTCTGCTCGTATTGGTGGCTCTGGAGCTAATGGCTCTACAAATAGAGACAGAACAAACTATCTGCAAACGGTTCCAAAAGACGCCTTAGAAAAAATGATTTGGGCTGAAGCTGACAAATTAGGGTACTTTATTAATACGGTTACTAACCAAGTGCTATCCAAAGAAAAGCAAGTCGTGAAAAATGAAAAAAGGCAAAGCGTAGACAACCGTCCTTATGGTCATACTTTTAAAGTTATAGGAGATAATTTATATCCCAAAGGACATCCCTATAGCTGGTCTGTTATAGGCTCTTTAGAGGATTTACAAAATGCAACTTTACAAGACGTAAAAGATTTTTTTAACAGATGGTATGTACCAAACAATGTAACATTAACAATTGCAGGAGATTTTGATACTGCACAAGCTAAGCAATGGGTTGAAAAGTATTTTAATGACATAAAACGTGGGGAAGATATTCCAGAAATGAAAAAACAACCTGTTGTTTTAATTGAAACAAAAAAAGTATATTATGAAGATAATTTTGCGCGTTTACCTCAATTAAACTTAACGTGGCCTTCTGTTTATCAGTACCATAAAGACTCTTATGCACTAAAAGTTTTAGCAACTTATTTGTCTAAAGGTAAAAAAGCACCTCTATACAAAACACTTGTAGAGCAGGAGCAACTAACAGCTAGTGTAAGCATGTTTCAATCCGGTTCTGAAATTGCAGGAGAGTTTATGCTTCGAACGACAGCGTTTTCTAATACTGATCTTGATGAAGTAGAAAAAGCCGTTTTTAAAGCACTTCTAGACTTTGAAGCCAATGGTATTTCAGAAACAGATTTAAGCCGAATTAAAGCGGGTCAAGAAACAGATTTTTATAATAGTTTATCAAGTGTTTTAGGAAAAGGTGCAAAATTAGCGCAATATGAAATATTTGCTGGTGATGCAGCATTTATAAATCAGGATGTTAAAAATATTCTTGCAGTTACACCAGAAGATGTGATACGTGTATACAACACATACATTAAAGGTAAACACTATGTAGCCACAAGTTTTGTTCCTAAAAATCAAGCGACTTTAGCATTACAAAACTCAACATTAGCAAACGTTGTAGAAGAAAAAATTATTGAAGGTGCTGAAGAACAATTTGACGCAAGTATTGCGGCAACTTACAAAAAAACACCTTCTAGTTTCGACAGAAGTATTGAGCCTCCTTACGGAGAAAATCCTGATGTCAAAGTGCCTAGTGTTTGGAAAGAAGAGTTATCATCTGGTTTAGGTGTATTTGGAATAGAAAATAATGAAGTCCCTTTAGTACAGTTTCAAATGCAAATAAAAGGTGGCTTGTTATTAGAAGATGCTAATAAAGTTGGAGTCTCTAATCTTCTAGCTGGTTTATTAACTAAAGGCACAAAAAACAAAACACCTGAACAATTAGAAAATGCCATCGAAAGTCTTGGTGCTTCAATAAACGTATATGCTACAAACGAATCTGTTGTTATTTCAGGAAACACTTTAGCAAAGAACTACGCAAAAACAATGGCATTAGTAAAAGAAATTTTATTAGAACCTCGTTGGGAAGAAAAAGAATTTGATTTAATAAAACAAAGTACCTTAAGTCAAATCGAGCAACAAAAAGCAAATCCAAACAGCATTGCTGCTAATGCTTATGCAAAACTTGTTTATGGGGAGAATCATATATTGTCAAACAATCTTAGTGGTACAGAAAAGTCTGTAAACTCAATTTCTATTGATGATTTAAAACAGTACTACAGCACAAATATGTCGCCCTCTATTACAAAGTTTCATGTTGTTGGTGCTGTTACCGCATCTGAAGTAACTGCATCATTATCTGATATAAATGATGATTGGGAATCAAAGGATGTTACTTTTCCAGTACTGCCAGAATTAAAAACACCAGAGAACTCTCAAGTATATTTTTACAATGTACCCGGTGCTAAGCAATCTGTATTACGTTTTGGCTATCCAGCTTTAGCAGCTACTGATACCGATTATTATCCTGCAACTATTATGAATTACCGTCTAGGTGGCGGTGGTTTTGCTTCTCAATTAACACAACAATTACGGGAAGGAAAAGGCTATACTTATGGTATCAGGTCTGGTTTTTCGGGATCTAGCATGAAAGGAACTTTTACTATTGGAAGTGGTGTGCGATCTAATATTACTTTTGAGGCTGCTAGTTTAGTGAAAGATATACTAGATGATTTTGGTAAAAACTATACCGAAAATGATCTAGAAATTACAAAAGGTTTTATGATTAAAAGTAATGCTAGAGCTTTTGAAACATTACGTTCTAAACTTAGTATGCTTAATAATATTAGTAATTATGGTTTTGATGATGATTACGCAAAACAACGTGAAGCGATCGTAAAAACAATGACTGTTGAAGACATAAAAACCTTGGCAAAAAAATATTTGAACACAAATAAAATGATTTATCTTGTAGTTGGTGATGCAGAAACTCAAATGGAAAAACTAGAAGACCTTGGCTTTGGGAAAGCAATACTTTTAAATAAGGAATAATCAGTTGATAATACTATATTGAGCAATGCAGGTAACCGAAAACCACAACCAAAAAGTAGCCCAAATTACCTTTACTTCTGTTTACCCGCACTACCTTAGCAAGGTCGAAAAGAAAGGAAGAACAGCAGCGGAACTGCATCAGGTTATATCTTGGCTAACAGGTTACAACGAAATACAAATTCAGGGATTTATCGAAAATAAAATAACCTTCGAAGCCTTCTTTCAAAACGCAAAACTAAACCCTAATGCCGTTCTGATTAAAGGGGTTATATGCGGCTATCGCATAGAAGATATTGATTGCACCCCAACCCGACAAGTGCGCTATTTAGACAAATTAGTAGATGAATTAGCTAAAGGTCGGAAGATGGAAAAAGTATTACGAACAGTATGAAATTTTAGAGAATAAAAAAAGCAGCCAATTGGCTGCTTTTTTTTGTTTAAACTAAACTACTTACTAAAAATTAACAAAGGTGATTAGATTGATCTGATCCCTCCCACCCGACTCGAAAAACTGGTTCATATAACCTGCTTCCAGGCGAACGTTTTTATTCAGCTGGTATCCCAAACCACCATACACTCGGTTTCGATCAAAAACTGAAGATTTGGTGTTTAAAAAAATTTCGTTATATGCCGATAGATAATACTTTGAAGGAGCTTCTTCTGTTCCTTTAAAGGGCAACTTAAACGCTAAAAAATAACGGAATCGTGCCTTAAAATCATCTTCTACAAAACGCTGTTCAAAACGGTAGCGGTGGGTTAAGAACAACTTTCCGACTTTTTGTTTTGAGGTGAACTGCTGAAAAATTCTATGTTCGTTTACAGTTATCTTATCTAAACCATTTGCAGCGTAGTTTTCGGACTTTATAAACCCATATCCTAAAAGCAGATTGTTGTTGTTCTCCGAAAGGTTATAGCCTATCCCGGTTCTTAACAACAACTGTTCTAGATCTCCGATAGCATCGTAGTTTCGATATTGAATTTCATTGTGCAGGTTCCATTTACCTTCCAGTTTTTTACTGCCAATATAAATTAGCCAATTACCCAAATCACTTTCTTGAGCTTTAGATAATGAAGGCAGCAGTAACATAAAAGATAATGCAGCCATTAAAAAATGCTTCTTATTCATAGTAAGCAACTTTGCCTGTAGCGATATCATACATACCTCCAACAATTTTAATTTCACCGTTTGCTTCCATTTCTGATAGAACGGAACTTCTTGTTCGGATATTATCGATCGTCATTTCAACGTTTTTAGCAGCTACATCGTTAACAAAATCGATGTTCGATGAGTTACGTAAGTCCGCATCAGCTGGAGTATTAACTGCCTCTACAGCGGGCTCTATTTTGTTGATTAGCGCAGTTAAATTACCTAGGCGCGCATGATCGCAAGCCCCTTTTACTGCTCCACAGGCTGTATGTCCAAGAACAACAAGAACTTTGGTTTCAGCTAACTTACATGCAAATTCCATGCTTCCAAGAATGTCTTCGTTTACAAAGTTTCCGGCAATACGGATACTGAATAAATCTCCAATCCCTTGATCAAAAACATGCTCTGCAGATACTCTCGAGTCGATGCAGTGCAATACGGTTGCAAAAGGATATTGACCTGTACTGGTTTCTTCTACTTGTGCAATTAAATTTCTTGCTACTTGTGTTCCGTTTACAAATCTATCATTCCCCTGTTTTAAGGCGTCTAGAGATGATTGTGGTGTCATTGAATTTTGTGTTTCTTTTGTTTGTGCTTTCATTATTATTTAAAGATTAGGCTGTTATGGTTTTTAATTAAATATGTTCTAGTTGACTTTCTAATTTGTAATCGTTTTAAAAACAACATCGGTATAAAAGCGTTCGATGTTATTACTACCCTTTTGATCATCCGTTAATGAGGGTAAATGTTTTGAGAAATAACGCTGCTGATGGGCACCTTCAATAACTGTAGAAATTAGCATATGAGGATATTCATAGGATGGATTTATTTCTAAAACAAAGTTGCTAACTCGCTCTACAACATCTTTATAAATTTTGTAATATCCTTTTTTATTTTCTTTATCCACAGCCTTTGTGTGATATGCCTTAGAGGACTCTGAAATTATAATCTTGGTCAAAATAACTTCGTTGATGTAAGAAAAAGAGTTGTCTTCACTCACCTCTTCTGTTAAAATCACAATTGCTTTTTCAAGTTTCTCAAGTGGAGAATTAATGTTTAGGGTTGCAAACACAAGCTTATAATCAATCCAACTCCAGTACCAGTTTATCAAGTAAACCAACAAAGCGTGTTTGCTTTCGAAGTAGCGATACACGGAACTTTCGTTTGAACCTATTTCAATTCCCAACTTTTTAAAAGTAAAATCCTCAAAACCTAAAGCATGGATCATTTCAATACTTTTAGACACAATTTTCTTCCCAAGGTCAGATGATTCAGGATTCTTAGTGTAAAGCTCTGGGCTTATTACAATCTGTAATTGCAGGTTTTTCATACTATTATTTTCAAATATAATAGTATTACTATTACTATTGAATGGTTTTACTATATTTTTTTATTAAAAGATCAACAAAACAGTAATTTACATTTGATTTTTAGTTTTTAGTATCTTTAAAAAAACATTAATCAACAAAAGGTTCATTATTTGACACGTATGCAAACATTAAATTTTGAAATTCGAACGGCTGTTCTCCAAGATCTAGAAACTTTAAAAAAGTTTGAACAAGACATCATAGGCTACGAGCGTCCCTTTGCTCCTAACCTAAAAAAAGATCCTATAATATACTACGACATAAAAGATTTAATAGTGCGTGCAGACGCCGAAGTATTAGTCGTTGTAGTTGACAAGCTATTGGTTGGTTCGGGTTATGCTTTAATTAAAAAATCGCCACCCTACAAAGACCCTGAACATTATGCCTACCTAGGTTTTATGTATGTAGCTCCAGACCATCGCGGCAAAGGACTAAACGGTGCTCTTTGCACTAAACTAATTGATTGGGCAAAAGACCGGAACATAACCGAAGTTCAACTTGACGTATATGCGCAAAACAAAAGTGCACTTGATGCCTATACCAAAATTGGGTTTAAGCCTGATTTATTGAAAATGCGGTTATAATTTAAAATACTTCTCATGAAAAAAATGACTTGTAAACAACTCGGGGGTGCTTGTGATAAAGTTTTTAGTGGAAATACGTTCGAAGAGTTAGCCAATCAGAGCAAAGCTCACGGAAAAGAAATGTTTGACCAAAAAGATGCAGCTCATTTGGAAGCTATGGCAACAATGCAAGAATTAATGCAAAAGCCAAATGCAATGCAGGGATGGTTTATGCAAAAAATGCAAGAATTTGATGCACTACCAGAAGAATAGTTAATTTGTTGGAAGTTTATTTCAAAAAGCTTTCTATTGCCAAACGGTAAGAATCCAATCCAAAACCTAAGATTAAACCTTTTGCATTAGGTGTTATATAAGAAGTATGCCTAAAGTCTTCTCGTGAAAATGTATTTGAAATATGCACCTCTATAACAGCTGTTTCTATCGCCTTAATTGCATCTCCCAAACCAACTGAAGTATGAGTATATGCCGCAGCATTAAGAATAATACCGTCCGAAGAGAAACCAACACGTTGAATTTCATCGATTAACTCCCCTTCTATGTTCGATTGAAAATAGTTCAATTCAACTTGTGGGAATTTAGATTTTAATTCAGCAAAAAACTGCTCAAAGGTTTGATTCCCATATATACCCGGCTCCCGTTGACCAAGAAGATTTAGATTTGGACCGTTGATGATGCTTATTTTCATTTACAAAATTTTAGACAAAAATAGTTAAAGTTTTTTTTAGAACAGCTTTCCATAGACCAGAACAGAAAAAATGAATGCTAAAAAGCTTAATTTTGTCTATGCAGTGGAAGGAAGCACTAAAACATTACGAGCAATATCTTAAGATTGAGCGGGGCTTATCTCTAAATTCCATAAGCAGTTATTGTCTCGATGTTCAGGCTTTAGAATCGTTCCACTCAGAAAATGATTCTTGCACCCCACTAAACTGTTCTAAAGAAGACGTACAGCGCTTTTTGTACCAAGAAGCTAAAGAAGTGGAGGCGCGTTCGCAAGCTAGGCGAATATCGGGCTTAAAAAGCTTTTTTAATTTTCTGGTTTTCGAAAACTACATCAAAACATCGCCTATAGATTTGATCGAAAGCCCAAAATTAGGCAGGAAACTCCCTACTGTGCTTTCGCTTAAAGAAATTGAACGACTTTTAGATGGTATTGATTTGGGGCATCCCCAGGGTCATAGAAATAGAGCTATATTAGAAACCCTTTACGGAAGTGGCTTGCGTGTTAGTGAATTGGTTGATCTTAAAATATCCGATTTATATTTTGATGAAAATATGATGCTCATTACCGGAAAAGGAGACAAACAACGTTTAGTTCCTTTAGGTGCTTTCGCCAAAAAATTCATTCAAATTTACATACAAGACGTGCGTGTTATCAATAAAATAGGAAAAGAAGATCGAGACACCTTGTTTTTGAATAGAAACGGTAAAAAATTGACTCGAGCAATGATTTTTACAATCGTTAGATTGTTAGCAAAAACAGTTGGGATTGAAAAGAAAATAAGTCCGCATACATTCCGACACTCTTTTGCAACCCATCTTTTAGAAAATGGAGCTGACTTAAGAACCATTCAAACCTTAATGGGTCATGAAAGTATTACTACTACTGAAGTTTACATGCATTTAGATACGCAGCATTTAAGTCAAGTACTCGAGGATTTCCATCCCAGAAACAAGAGCTAGAAGCTACTCAGCAGCTACATTAACTACCAAACGAAAACCTTCTCCATGAATGTTTAAAATTTCAACATTCGGGTCGGTTCTTAGATATTTTCTCAATTTAGCAATATATACATCCATACTCCTGGAAGTGAAATAATTGTCGTCGTGCCAAATTTTATTCAGAGCCGTTTCTCTAGATAAGAGGTCATTTATATGCAACGCTAATAAGCGCAACAATTGATTTTCTTTTGGAGAGAGCTTTATGGGTGCAGTATCAGTAAAAGTAAGCATTCTTAGTTTTGAATTAAACTCAAAAGCTCCAATTGTGAAATCAATTTCTTCAGATTCAATTGAGGGTTGAACTACCCTTCTAGAAAGAATGGATTTAATTTTAGCGAGTAATACTTCAGAATCAAAGGGCTTTGAAATATAATCATCTGCACCTAATTTAAATCCTTTTAAGACATCTTCTTTCAGCGTCTTTGCGGTTATAAAAATCAAAGGCACTGCTTCATTCTTTTCTCTAATTTCTTTAGCCAGAGTAAAACCATCTTTATACGGCATCATAACATCCAATAGACAAAGATCAAACATGTCCTTTTTGAATTTCTCAAAACCTTCTATTCCGTTTTTAGCGAGGGTAACATCATATCCGTTAATGGATAGATACTCTTTAAGTATGCTTCCAAAGTTTGGGTCATCTTCAACTAATAATATTTTTTTACTTTCTAATTTCATTTTACTTTTTTATTAATTCAAATTAAAAATTGATATTAGGGGCGGTGATTGGCAAACGAATTTGAAACGTTGAACCCACCTTCTTTTTACTAATTACATTAATCGTGCCGTTGTGCAATTCTATTATTTTTTTTACATAGGAAAGACCAAGTCCATGTCCCTTTATGTTGTGAATATTACCTCCCTCTTGCCTGTAAAATTTCTTAAAAATAAGCTTTGTAGTATCTAGATCCATCCCCATGCCATAATCTTGGATTTCAAAAATCCAAAAGTTCTTTTCATTAAAGGATCGGATTTCTATCAAGGGAGCTTTAAGTGAATATTTAATTGCATTATCCAATAAATTCACAAACACATTCGTAAAATGATTTTTATCTACAAAAACACTTTGCTCGCTGGCCTTTAAAGCACACTTAATGGTTCCTTTTTCGCTTTGAATAATCAGCGCAACATGACTTATAGCCTCTTCAACAAGCAGGTTCATAGCTGTGTGCTGTAAGTCTAAGGGGGTAGCTCCACGATCCAATTGAGAAATCATCAAAACATTTTCTACCTGATCTTGCATCCTTTTGTTTTCTTCTCTCAGCATATTCAAATAGCGGTCTACTTTACTGCTATCATTTTTTACGCTTTTATTTTGCAACGCATCAATGGCAAGGTTAATGGTTGCAATGGGTGTTTTGAATTCATGAGACATGTTGTTTATAAAGTCAGATTTAATTTCCGAGATTTTCTTTTGTTGAACAATCTCATAAATAGAATATGCACAAACCACAATAATCAATAAAGTAAGTACAAAGGATAAAATGGTAATCCCAACAAACGAAGATCGTAAGTACGTGTTTTTTTCAGGGAACGAAACCACCAAATCATAGGTGTTAACGCCTTCACTCTCTAGAAATAACGGAATAGAATACTTTGGCCCTTTTTGACTTTCTACGTAATTATTTGAAGTTACTTTGGTTGCCAATCCATCACTGAAGATTCCAAACTCAAAGGGGGTTATTATATCTCTTCCAATTAGAGCACGACGAAGAATAACTTCGACTTCATAAGAATTAAGACGTTTATGAATTGGAAAGGCATTGGCAATACTTGAGAAAAAAGATTTGTATGTCGCTTGATCAAAAGCATTAATGCGTTCGATATCTTTAAACTTATCTATTGTTAAAGAAACTCTATTTTCTCGATCGAAATTTTCTGTTAAAATAGTTTTTGTGCGAACTCCCTTATAATCAGAAACTTTAGTGAATGTCTCCGACTCATCGTTTATCCCGCCATTTGTAGGAATATTATATTCATTCTTAACCATCCCAAAAGCATGAAGAGCAGAAAGACTAGAAGGAGCGTCGTTGTCATAAAATAAAAATACATCTCTAAATTCTGAGGTTTCTGGAGAGCCAGCAGAATCTATAAGGGTTTCAAAGCGATCAAAATAATAACGTAATTCTCTTTCTTGAACTTCTTCAGCAACCGAGCTAAGTGCCTGACGAACTGTAAGTGAAAACTCTTCTTCAATGTTATTCATTGATGAATATATCCAGTACCCTTGAATGAATATTACCCCTGAAAGAGATAAAAGCATAAAAATTACCAGTGATATAAATTGTTTCTTCTTCATAAATAAAACTCGAATTGATCTACAAATTTCACTATTTAATATTTAAAATAATGCTAAAACATTGTTAATTCAATTAATTTAACTGATCTGGTTCAACTTTTGATGGAGAACCTCTATTTGCCTTGAAGTTTCTTTCCACTCGATGTTTTCTATTATGTAATCTGCAAGGGGTTTCTTTTTAGCATCACTCCACTGTTTTGACATTCTTTCAAGAACATCTTCTTTAGTGCATTTGTCACGGTCTATTGCTCGTTGCACACGAATCTCTTTTGGAGCTGTTACAAGAATAACCTGATCGCAAAGTTTAGCTCCTCCGTTTTCAAATAAAATTGCTGCTTCCTTAATTACATAAATTGAATTTTGCTCTAATAACCAAGATCTAAAATCACTAGCAACAGCTGGGTGAACAATAGCATTTAGGGTTGCTAAAAGAACGGTGTCTTTAAAAACAATAGAAGCTAAAAAGGGACGGTTTAGATTTCCGTTAATATAGCTTTCTGCACCAAATTCATTTATTATCGCCTGTTGTATGGTTATACTAGATGTCATGAGTTCTTTAGCACGATCATCTGAGATATAACAAGGTATTCCTAACTCAGAAAAATACGCTGCAGCCGTCGATTTTCCACTTCCTATACCTCCCGTTAATCCAACAATTTTAGGCATCCTTATTTACGAATTAAATATTCAACTTGTTTGGGTGACCAGCGCAAATTCTGCAGGTTATTTGGGTATCTAATGAGCTTGAGTTCCAGGCTTTCGTCTCCAAGTTTTAATGAATTATAATCACATGAGATTGTAAAGCTAGATTCATTTATTACTTTAATATTAGTTAAACTTGCTGCAAAAGTAAGTTTAATGTTACTTGGAAATAATTTTAGGCCTATAGAATCTGGAACATTGATAAGACTTATAGGGATTTCAATGCTTTTCTCAGAAAACCGATCAATTACTACTTTCAGTGAAACACTAGATTCAGAAAATTTGATTTGGTCGGGAATTGGATTGTATAATATTAATTGTTCTTTAAAGGATTTCTTCACTTTAGAAATCTGATCAGAATTTATGTAAACAGCTTTTAATGTGTCTAGGATATTTGAAGTCCCTATCACATTAATACTATCAGGTTCGAAAACAAGTTGTTCGGAAATTCCAAAACCAGAAACTACATCCAGAACCGATTGTAATTTTACAGGGATACGTTTATTATCAAGTTGTGAATACTCAAAATTAACAGTGTTCGGGAAAAGAGCTCTCACTTCTGTGACTCCAATAAGTTGGTCTTGTATGTCTTTAATACTCTGTTCTAAAGACATTGAAGCAATACCCCCTTCAAAAGTCCCTTTATCTGAATCCAAAACAATTTCATTTACAAAAAACTTATAAAAAAGGAATTGAAAACCTGAAGCAGATAAGGTCATTTGAACCTCAGAAGTATTGCTGGATATGGGGACAACTCCCAAAGGAAAATTTTCAAAAGCAACATCAAAGGTCAAAACCTCCGTATATTGATTTGAAAATTTAGTTATCGTCCAAAATAAAAAAGAAAGGGCTAAGAATATTAAAAATGAACGTGACTTCCCTCTTTCCAGAGAAATATCTTGTAAAGAGTGGAGAAAAGGAAAACGTTGTTCCATAGATTATACTATTCTTTTTGAAGCATGTCTATAACTTCTTGACTTACACCTGTATTCGAAAATCCACCATCATGAAATAGGTTTTGTAAAGTAACTTTTCTTGTAAAATCAGAGAACATCATTACGGTATAATCTGCGCATTCTTTAGCAGATGCATTACCTAAAGGAGACATTTTTTCGGCGTAGTTCAAAAAGCCATCTAAGCCTTCAACACCTTGACCTGCAGTCGTTAATGTTGGTGACTGTGAAATGGTATTAACACGAACTTGCTTGTCTTTCCCCATAAAATAACCAAAGCTTCGAGCGATAGACTCTAAATAAGCTTTATTATCTGCCATATCGTTATAATTTGGAAATACGCGTTGGGCTGCAACGTAAGTGAGTGCAACAATACTCCCACCGGGCTTCATTGCATCTTTTTTATATAAAGTTTGGAGTAATTTGTGAAATGAAACCGCTGAAACATCCCATCCTTTAGTCATCCAATCATGATTTAAGTCGGTATAGTGCTTTCCTTTGCGAACATTAACAGACATTCCAATAGAGTGTAGAACAAAATCTAGCGGGCCTCCTAGATGCTCTACAGCTTTGTCTATTAGGTTTTCTAAATCTTCAATCGAAGTAGCATCAGCAGGTATTACTGGGGCATTGACTTGGGCTGCCAATTCATTTATAGTTCCCATGCGCAGTGCAACAGGAGCATTGGTCAAAACAATTTGACCTCCTTGTTCGTGAACACTTTCTGCAGTTTTCCATGCAATAGACTGATTGTCAAGTGCTCCAAAAATAATTCCTCTTTTCCCAGCTAAAAGTTGATGAGACATATGTTTATAATTAAATTAATAAATGCCAAAGATACATTAATTCAATAATTCTTTTGCGTGCTGAACAGCTGTTTCAGAAATTTCTTCTCCTCCAAGCATCTGAGCAATTTCTTGAATACGGTCTTCAGGATTTAACTTTTTGAGTTGTGTATAAGTACTTTGATCTATAGTTTCTTTATAAACTTTAAAGTGATGCGCTCCTTTAGCTGCTACTTGTGGTAGATGAGAAATTGTTATTACTTGCATGTATCTACTCATACGGTGCATTACCTCTCCAATCTTATAAGAAACTTCTCCTGAGACTCCCGTGTCAATTTCATCAAAAATAATGGTGGGCAATGTTTTAAAGCGAGATAAAATTGCTTTAATAGAAAGCATTATACGTGATAATTCTCCTCCAGAAGCAACCTTTTTTAGGGATCCAAAATTAGATCCTTTGTTCGCAGAAAATTCAAAAACCAACTCGTCTTTTCCATTAAGTAACATGCGTTGACTCGGCAATAAGTCTATATTGAACCGTGCATTTGGCATCCCTAAGACACCCAAAAGAGATTCTAGTTCTTCTTTTAAAGAGGGGATTGTATTCTTCCTTTTATGCGATATGTTTTGCGCCAACTCCAAAAGTTCATCGTTCAAGACTTCTCGTTCCTTTGCCAATTTAATTAGATCCTCCCCTATAGTCGCCGTTGATTGAACTTTTTCGTCTAAAGATTCACAAATAGCAATCAATTCTTTAACAGATTGACATTTGTGTTTAGCTTGCAAATCATATATTTTCTGAAGGGATATTTTAACAACTTCGAGGCGTTGTGGGTTGGCTTCAATTTGCTCAGCCTGTAATTGAATTTCTTGGTTTAAATCAAGTAATTCTATTTTTAAGCTTTCCACACGATTAAAAAGTGGGGCGTATTTTTCTGATAGCAAAGAAACTTTTTGTAGGGCAGATCGAATTTCATTGAGCTGTTCTTCTACGCCCATTTGTTCTTCACTGATAATTTGCGATGCCTTAAGAAGGCTCAATCCAATTTCTTCGGCATGAATCAACTCCTGCTCTTCTTCTTCTAAAGGAATTAGCATTCCTGAAACCAAATTAGCTTCAATAAGTTCTTCTAAAAGAAAAGTGGAGTACTCTAAATCTTGCTTTTGAGAGTCTTGAAGCACGGTTAACTTATTTAGTTTATCATCCAAGCTTTTGAAAACCACAAGTTTATTTTGATATTCAATCAACAACTCCTTGTTCGATGCAAGAGCATCAAGAACTTCTAATTGATATTCTGTTTGAGTTAATGAAAGTGTTTGGTGTTGTGAATGAACATCAATTAATTCCTGACCTAAACGTTGAAGTGTATTTAAATTTACAGGAGTGTCATTAACAAAGGCCCTAGATTTTCCGGTGGGCAATATCTCTCTTCGGATTAGGGTAATTGAATCATAATCCAAATCAAGCTCTTCGAACAGGTCCTTGAGTTTATAGTCTTGAATAGAAAAAGTTGCTTCAACAAAACATTTTTGATTGAGATCTTTAAGAGTTGATAGATCTGCTCTATTCCCTAGAACCAATCCCAAACCACCTAATAGGATTGACTTACCTGCTCCTGTTTCACCAGTAATACTTGTCATTCCACTTGAGAAATTAACTTCCAAGTGATCTATTAGAGCAAAATTTTTAATAATTAATCCTGTAAGCACGACAAATAAGGTTTATGAAACTCAAAGATAAATCACAAGCGAGCTAATTTCAAGGAAAATGATTAGTATTTAATACGTTTCCATTTTGGCCCAAAGAAAGGTGCGATTTTATTGAGTAAATTAAGCGTATTTTGAAATTCAACTTCTGGGCCATCAGAAAAAATATCTACGATTTCATCGGCTTTAGCATCGAAAAATATTTGATTTAAAAAAGCGTTAGGTCTTCTAGAATACATACGATTCAAGCTATTAATTGATGTCATTATGTTTTGCTTTGCCTTTAGAGGATCTTGAGTCATTAGATCAAGTCCGTTGCGATGATATTGATACATTACCGTTCTGTATTCTTTAAAAGTATTTGAACGAAGTGTTTCTATCAACCAATATCTATTGCGGTTACCATCAGCTTGGTTCCAGCCTTTTTTCTGATTTTGATTTGTTAGGTTGAGTATTTGTTGCGCAACTGCATAATAAGGGTTACCACCATTTTCTTTAAAAGTATCTGCTTCCATTCCTAAGCTTATAAAGGCATAGAAACTTAAAAGGGACACTAAGTTAGACTCGTAGGTAGAAGTGTTGTAAAAAAGCGGCTGAAACTCCTGATAACTGAAGCTAATATCTTTGTCCAGGTGATTTAAAATCGGTGATTTAAAATTGGTATTGAATACTGGGCGTTGAATTTGAACTTGGAGGGTTCCTTGAAACTGAGATCCGTTATATGCCGTTAGGTTAAGAACCATACTGCAATCTAGCTTTTCTTCTGCATCGAGTTCTTGGTTGGTCCACGCTTTGTTATTCATGAACTCATTAATACTTTTCTCTAATGTTTTAAAAATCTGTTGATTGGTTTGATTTACTAAATCAGAATTGATTGTGATTTCGAAATCTATTTCTTGGGCATTACCAAGGTTAAAAAGAAAAGTAAATAAGAATAGGCTAAGATAATTTTTCATATTTGAGTAAAATTTGATCAAAAACATCAACAGCTACTTCTTGTTTAGTTTTTAATTCAAAAGAAATTGGATTTACATTAGGTTGAAGGTAGGTGATTTTATTTTGATTGCCACCAAAACCTGCTTGCTCGTCGTTAAGTGAATTTAATACAATGGCATCTAAATTTTTACTCTCCAGTTTTCCTTTCGCATTTTCTAGTTCATTTTCGGTTTCTAAAGCAAAGCCAACAAGAAATTGATCCTTTTTAATTTTACCCAAATAAGCTAGAATATCTGGTGTTGGAAGAAGGGTGATTTGATCAAAGCCTGTTCCTTTTTTTATTTTTTGTGTAGCATTATTATCGGGCTTAAAGTCAGCTACGGCAGCAGATGCGATAAAAACAGAAGCATCCACATAGTGTTTCTTAGAACTTTCAAACATTTGATCTGCTGTAACAACCTGTTCTAATTTAATGTTAACATGCTTAATAGATAAATTAGTAGGGCCACTGATTAAGATAACCTCAGCGCCAAGATCTGCAGCTCTTTTGGCAAGTTCAAATCCCATTTTACCAGAAGAATTGTTTCCTATAAAGCGAACTGGATCAATAGCTTCGTGCGTAGGCCCAGCAGTTATAACAACTTTTTTATTTTTAAGAGGTAATGTTTTATGGAGGTCTTTCTCCATAAAAGCAACAATGCTTTCGGGTTCCATCATTCTTCCTTTTCCGTGTAAGCCACTGGCTAAAAAGCCTTCTTCTGTTGGAAGTACAACAACTCCAAAATCAGATAGAGTTTCTAAGTTTTTTTGATTTGCTGGATGTGAATACATATCCAAGTCCATAGCTGGAGCAACAAAAACCTTACATTGAGACGATAAATAGGCTGCTAACACTAAATTAGTGCAACGTGCTTGAGCCATTGAAGACAAGGTGTTCGAAGTGGCTGGAGCAATCAGCATATAATCTGCCCAAAGCGCCATTTCAACATGATTATTCCAAAGTGGATTATCTTGGTCTTCTGAAATAAAAGATGAAAATACAGGGTTTTGTGAAACTGTTGCTAAAGAAAGTGGAGTAACAAAGTCTTTGGAAGAGGGTGTCATAATAACCCGAACCTCTGCTCCTTGTTTGATAAATGCTCGAACAAGCGTAGGTGTCTTATAAGCAGCTATTCCTCCTGAGATTCCCAGGAGAATTTTTTTACCAGTGAACAAGGACATATCCTTTTATTCTTCTGTTTTGCGGTGATAAACTTTATTCTGAAGCCATTCTTCTACTGCAAGTGCATGCGGCTTTGGAAGGCTTTCATAGAATTTAGATACTTCGATTTGCTCTTTGTTTTCGAAAATCTCTTCTAAGCTATCGTTGTGCGTAGCAAACTCTTCAAGTTTTTCGTGCAATTCTTTTTTAATATCTAAATTGATTTGCATGGAACGTTTAGCAATAATAGATAACGCTTCGTAAATATTATTCGTTTCACCTTCGACTTCATTCTTATCGTAAGTCGTTGTTGTTATTGGGGCTTTTGATTCTCTATACTTTGTCATCCTAGTTATTTTGTGTTTGTTGTTGGTTGATCAAAACTGGTTAACTCTTTTTCTATATTCTTAAATTTCTTTTCTATATCCCCAAGAAATAACGATTCAGGAAAATAATCAAGAAGTGAATCTCCTAATTCTTTTGCTTCAACAAGACGTTCTTCCTTTTTGGCAAAGATACTGTTTATTGCTAACTCATAGTTTGAAAGAAATTTATAATATAAAGCCTCTTCCTTAAATGGCGTTCCTGGAAAGTCACTTATAAAGCTGTCGAATGCATTAATAGAAGCTTTATAGTCTCTAATAGTGTAATACTTTTTTGATATTTCAAAAAACTTTTTCTCCAACTTAACTTGAAGTTCTGCTATTAACGTGTTGGCATTATCGCTAAATTCTCCGTCAGGATAGTTGTCTAAAAATATCTGTAGTTTATCAATTGCCTTGTATGTGTCTTGTTGATCTAGACTAGAACGAGGAGAAAGCATATAGTATGACTTTGCTGCCATAAAATAAGCTTCTTGAGCACGATCACTCTTGGGATATGATTTTACAAAACTTTCAAATTGATAAGCGGATAAATTATAGTCTCTGATTTGAAAATAACTGTTGGCATAAAAATAAATAATTCTTTGCGCTTGGGGTTTTCCTCTGTAGGTAGGTACTATTTGTTCAAAAATACGATTTGCTTTTTTGTACTCGCCTTCTTTATAATAAACTTCAGCAGCCTTGTACTTTAGATTAGTATCCGGATTATTAAGCATTTTTTGATATTCGCTACAGCTTACAAATGAAAGAATTAGCGTAAAAAATACTATAGATTTGATGGTTTTTAAAATCATGATGCAAAACTACTAAAATATAATCAATGTGGGGTATTAAAATTCAAATGTAAGTTGTAAAAAAAGTAGCTTAAACATATTTATCAAAATTTTAACTGTAATCTTTATTAAATCTGTCTGTAAGCACTTAGAATAGAACTACTTAATTCGTCTGTTGCCGCTACTAAAGGTAAACGCACCTTAGACTCGCATAAGCCTATATGCTCAGATAGATTCTTAATTCCCGTTGGGTTTCCTTCCTTAAAAATTAAATCAATCATTTCAAGCATTTGATTATGATATTCAGAAGCCTGATCAATCTTATCTTCTAGACCTAAGTGAATCATTTGAGAAACTTGAGTAGGCAGTCCACCTCCTATTACTGAGATTACTCCAGAACCCCCTGCCAAAACTATCGGAAGAGCAAGTAAATCATCTCCAGAAATAACATGAAAGCCATCGGGAACAGTTCCTAAGAGCTCTAATACAGACTCTAAGTCGCCTGAAGCATCCTTGGTTCCGATGATGTTAGAAAAATCATTTGCCAATCGAACTGTAGTCTCATTTTCTATAGAAACTCCGGAACGTGAAGGAACATTATATAAAATTAAAGGAATTGAGGAAGCGTTTGCTATGTTTTTGTAATGTTGGTAAATCCCTTCTTGGCTGGGTTTTGTGTAGTAAGGACAAACTGATAATATTGCTTTAAAGGAAGATAAATCTGTCAACTTTATTTTTGAAACAACCGAAGCGGTGTTGTTTCCTCCTATACCCAAAACTAAAGGAACTCTATTGTTTGTCATTTCAACGATTAAAGAAACAACCTTTGAGCGTTCTTCTTCGAATAGAGTAGCCGTTTCGGCTGTTGTTCCCATAACAACAATATAATCGATGCCACCTGAAATAATATGGTCAACAACCTTAACCACGGCATCGTAGTCTACCTCTCCTTCCTTATTAAATGGCGTTATCATTGCAACTCCAGAGCCTCTTAAAAACTTCACTTATATTTTATTTAAAATTTTCATATACTTAAGCAATTCATTTTTAAATGTTTGCTTGTCTTTAGGGTCAAAATCAAAAATCAGATCATTAACTCTTGGGTCTGCTCCCATAAATCCAACACTTAACTTATGATTTGTTCTTGTACTTATTAGGGAATAAATTGAGTTTGCTTCATTGTAATAGTTAATTAAAAGGTCATAATCACCTTCGCAAAAATTCAATAAATCTCCCTTGAAACTACTCCAAAAATTTACTTCATCTTCATCAAAAAAATGCTGGTATTGGGTTCCCAATTTCAAATCTTTATTCAATAACATAAGATCAATTTGAACCTCTAATATTTTAAAATCTTTGGCTAGATCCAAGAAAAAGCGACTTTCAACTTCAGTTTTAGGATCAACTATAATTGCAACTTTCCTTATTTTAAAAGATGAATCAAGCTTTTTACTCGATAACCTTTTACCCAGTTCTTTCTCTAAAACCCTATTACGCCAAAAATTACGAATCAAACCCAGTTATATTTTGAATTACAAAAATACCAAAACCCATGAAGCAAAATAATAAATTATAGTTTTTGTTTAAAAATACATCAAAGTGTTACAAACTTAACATTGATAAAAAAGAAGATTCAGATTGTATTGGAATTCCAAGCTTTTCAGCTTTTACCTTTTTACTAGGCCCCATACCCTCTCCAGCAACTATGAACGACGTTTTTGAGGATATTGAACTAGAGACTTTCCCCCCGTGTTGTTCAATCAATTCCTTAAGTTCATTTCTAGAAAGTGTTTCAAAAACTCCACTGACCACGATATTTTTACCTTCAAGAGTTGTTGATGTTAATGGTATTGATTCATTTTCCATTTGAACTCCTGATTGAGTCAGACGTTCTATTAAATCTATATTACTTTGCTCTTCAAAGAAGTGAATTAAACTTTGTGCAATACGCTGACCGATATCATCTACACCAACTAATTCTTCCATATTGGCTCGCATAAGGTTACTCATTGAAACAAAATGAGTTGCAAGACGCTTTGCTACAGTTGCTCCTACAAATCGAATTCCTAGACCAAACAATACCTTTGGAAAAGGTTGTTTTTTTGATGCCTCTACTCCTATCAGTAAATTTTCGACAGACTTCTCTGCCATTCGATCTAAGGGCAAAAGATCAGAACCACGAAGTGAATATAAATCAGCTATGTTATTGATTAAGCCTTCATGAAATAACAAAGCAACTGTTTCGCCTCCTAATCCTTCTATATCCATTGCAGTTCTACCTATGAAGTGTTGGATTTTTCCTATTATTTGTGTTGAGCAGCCACTGATGTTTGGGCAATAATGTTGGGCTTCTCCTTCAATACGAACAAGGGGTGTTTCACAGTCAGGACAAGTGTTAATATAAATAACGCAATCCTCAACCAAACCTCTATTAGCGTTGTTTACTCCTACAATTTTAGGGATAATCTCACCGCCTTTTTCAACATAAACCTGATCGCCTAGTCGCAAATCTAATTTATCAATTTGATCAGCGTTGTGCAACGAAGCACGCTTAACAACAGTTCCTGAAAGCAATACAGGTGTCAAATTTGCCACAGGGGTAATCGCTCCAGTTCTTCCTACTTGATAAGAAACCGCCACTAGGACCGTAGCTACTTGCTCAGCCTTATATTTGTATGAAATAGCCCATCTTGGTGATTTTGCTGTAAAACCTAAAAGCTCTTGATCTCTCAAATCATTGACTTTAATTACAATACCATCGATTTCAAAAGGAAGTTCATTCCTTTTATTCTCCCAACTATTGATGTACTTTAAAATATCTTCAATGGTATCTGCCTTAACCAATGTGTTTGGAACGGTGAATCCCCATGACCTGGCTTCAACCAGTGCCTGGTAATGATCTTTAAATCCTAAATTCTTTCCTACCAATGCATATAGCAGACAACTTAATGGTCGCTGAGCTGTTTCTTTACTGTCTTGTAATTTTAAGGATCCTGAAGCTGTATTTCTTGGATTCATATAAGGTTCTTCTCCTGCAGCAATACGACTTTCATTCAAAGCGGAAAAACCAGACAAAGGCATTACAATTTCTCCACGAATCTCAAATTCATCAGGGTAATTTCCCTGTAATTTAAGCGGGATATTAGGGATGGTTTTTACATTTGCGGTAACCTCATCTCCTTTAGTTCCATCCCCTCGAGTCACAGCCTTAAGTAAATATCCGTTCTTATAAGTCAAATTAATTGAAGCACCATCATACTTCAGTTCACAAGTAAAGCTAGGAACTTTTCCATCTAGATTTTTAACTATTCGGTCTACCCATTCTCTTATTTCGTCTTCAGAATAGGTGTTGCCTAGAGAATACATACGTTCAGCATGAACAATAGTTTTAAAGTTTTTAGTTACCTGTCCCCCAACTCTTTGAGTAGGTGAGTTTAAATCATTGAATTCAGGGTTTGTTTCCTCCAAGACCTGAAGCTCTTTCATTAAATGGTCAAAGTCAAAGTCGCTGATTAGACTTTTATCATTTACATAATATTCAAAGTTATAGTAATGTAGTTTTGACCTTAGGGCTTCTATTTTATCTTTAATATCGTTCATGTTTATGTTGTGCTTTTTACAGCCTTAATCATTCGCGGTTTTTTAAGAAAATCTTTTCTAACCTCAACTGATTCAAAATTATGGTTTTTTAAAAAAGAGGAAAGTTCTTTAACAAAAATAGGATTAATTTCAAAATATAAGGCTCCTCCTTGATTCAGGTTTTTGAGGCCAAATTCAATTATTCTCTTATAAAAAAGTAAAGGGTCGTTTTCTGGAACAAAAAGAGCTAGGTCTGGCTCATAAGCCAAAACATTATTTTTCATTTTACCTTTTTCTGAGGGAAGAACATAAGGGGGGTTGGATACAATGATGTCTAAACCAATAGGCCAGGATGGTTCATCAAGAATGTCTTCAAGATAAAACTCAACGTCCAGTTCGTTGTTCTTCGCATTTTTCTTAGCAACCGATAATGCATTTTCAGAAACATCAACAGCAGAAATTTTCCATTTTGGAGCACCTTGCTTTAAAGCTATTGCAATGCAGCCACTTCCGGTCCCAATGTCTAAAATAGTTTTTGGGCTCGCATCATTTTCATTTTTCAAAATCCATTCAACCAATTCTTCTGTTTCGGGTCTTGGTATTAATACAAAACTGTTTACTTCAAAATCTAAATTCATGAAATGAGAAGTCCCCAATATATACTGGAGAGGCTTTTCTCCCTCTAAATCACGGAGCGCTAGACTTAATTTACTTAGCTCAAAATCAGATAATTGATAGTCCGGTTCTAAACCAAATTTCACTGCATCCCAACCAAAATAATTTTGAGTAATTCTTTTTAAAAAATCATCACTTTGTTCAACTGAAGAAACTTCTTTTAGTTGAGAACGGAAATGTGATCTGAATTCAATTAATTTCATTTAAAGTCTTTTTGTTAACCAAATATTACATGAAGTATGCCCTGTTGTGCCCATTGGCCCATCAATGTATTCAAAGCCTTTTTTGATATATAGTTTTTGTGCAGCTTTCATATAAGGAAGGGTTTCTATATAACACAACTCAAAGCCCTCTTTTCTTGCGTAATCTAGACAATGATCTATCATTTTTTCTCCTAATCCTTTTCCTCTGGCTTCTTCTAAAAAATACATTTTCTGCAATTCACAAACAATTGGTTCTCCTCCTTCCAAGGGAGCAATACCTGCTCCACCTATGATAATATCTTTTTCCTCTAAGACAAAATATGCTGCCTTTTCTTTTAAATATGTTTTGTGCATATAATCGAGCTCTGGATCAGCATAAGCCGTTCCGATTTTTGGAACTCCTATATCAACAAGCACTCGACGGATCACAGCAGCTAAAGCTGTATTGTCTTTTTCTAAAACTTCTCTAATTATTGTACTCATCATTCAATTCTTTAGTATTTTTATACTTTATAAAAATAATACTATTTCATTTCTTAACATGAATAAAAAAGATCCGATTCATATAAAGTTCATGCAAAGATGTTTAGATCTAGCTAATAAAGGTTTGGGGCAAACCTATCCCAACCCACTGGTAGGAAGTGTTCTTGTATATAATGGAAAAATTGTAAGCGAGGGATGGCACCAAAAAAAAGGGGAAGCTCATGCCGAAGTTCATGCAATTAACAATTTAAAAAACAAAAGCATATTAAACCAATGCACTTTATATGTTAACCTAGAGCCTTGCAGTCATCACGGCTCAACTCCCCCATGCAGTGATTTAATTATTTTATCTGAAATTCCACGCGTAGTTATCGGCTGTTCTGATCCTTTTGAATTGGTAAATGGTAAAGGGATTCAAAAGCTAAAAAAATCAGGGTGTGAGGTCATTTTGGGAGTTTTAGAGGAAGAAGCAAAAGCAATAAACAAGCGGTTTTTAACATATCACAGAAAGAAAAGGCCGTATATTATCTTAAAATGGGCGCAAAGCTCAGATGGATTTATTGCACCTACTAAAGAATCTAGATTATCAGAAGATCCGTTTTGGCTAACAAACGAAGCCTCCCAAACACTTTCGCATCTCTGGAGATCACAAGAACAAAGCATCTTGGTTGGAGTACAAACTGTTATTGACGATAATCCTAGTCTTACTACCCGAAAAGTACACGGAAATTCGCCCCTAAGAATTGTTATAGATCCTAAGGGTCGTATTCCTAAAGAAGCAGCTCTTTTGAACGATAAGAACAATACATTAGTCATTTCATCACAAAAAAATGATACTATAGAGGGGGTTGTCGTATTAGATTTTACTTTAATTCTAGAAAAGCTTTGCTCTTTATTATATGACAGAAATATTCAGTCTGTAATAATTGAAGGGGGGAGCATAACTCTTCAGGCTTTTATTGACTCGAATTTGTGGGATGAAGCTAGAGTATTTGTAACTCCAAGTATTCTTAAAGATGGAATTAAAAAACCGAAACTAAAAAGTACTGTTCAAAAATCTATTTTGATAGAAGAAGATCGACTTGATATTTTCTATTCTAGGTGCTAAATAATGCGCCAAACTCCTCAGGGCAGCGAACCGGTTTTCTTGTTTTAGCATTTAAAAACGCTAAAGTGGTCTCTCCGGTACACACAATTTCACCTTTTTGGTTTTTTATTTCATAAGAAAAAATAATTTTTACCCTAGGAAGCTCACTTAAAAAAATATAAATTGTTAATGAATCATCGAACAGAGCAGGAGTTTTGTAGGTTACTTTTACATCTATCACTGGCATTATCAAACCTTCTTTTTCCATTGAAGCATAAGATACGCCAAGGGCACTAAGCCACTCTAACCTAGCAACTTCAAAATACCTAAGATAATTACTGTGATGCACTACACCCATCTGGTCAGTTTCTCCATATCTCACAAGTAAGGGTTTAGATGTAAATTGCTTCATAATGTATATAATAAATAAGATTATTAAATATTCTATAATCTGCGAAAAAAAAACTTAAAAATCAATAGCAATATGACTTTTTTTTTTAAAAAAAAGTGTTAATATTTGTAGTCCAATTCAGATGATATAATTTGATTGAATTTAAAATAAGTTTGGTTCACTATTAATGCAAAAAACTGCTCAATCTTCCTGGGAAAAATGTCTTGAATTTATTCAAGACAACATTCAACCACAAGCATATAAAACTTGGTTTGAACCAATTGTTCCTGTCAAGTTAACTGATAAGGCATTAAGTATTCAGGTGCCTAGTAAGTTTTTTTATGAGTGGCTAGAAGAGCACTATGTGAAATTGCTTAAAATAGCATTAACTCAGGAATTAGGTGAAGATGCCCGTCTAGTATATATCATCAAGATGGAAAATACTCTTGGAAGTAAACAGCCTTTCACAGAAAGTATTCCAAGTTCTCAACAGTCACAAGTTCTAGCTCAAAATGTAGAAGCTCCGTTGAGTTCTCTAAACACGGAATTAAAAAATCCTTTTGTTATTCCAGGGATTAGAAATTTACAAATCGAGTCTCAGTTAAATCCAAATTATAATTTTCAAAATTTCCTAGAAGGAGATTCAAATCGTTTAGCTCGCTCAGCAGGTTATGCTGTTGCCAATAAGCCAGGTGGAACTTCATTTAACCCCTTACTTATTTTTGGAAATGTAGGGTTAGGGAAAACTCATTTAGCTCATGCGATTGGAGTTCAAATTAAAGAGAAATATACCGATAAGACTGTTTTGTACATTTCTGCTGAAAAATTCACTCAACAGTATATAGAATCGGTTAAAAAGAATACTCGAAATGACTTCATTCATTTCTATCAAATTATTGATGTCTTAATTATCGATGACGTTCAATTCTTATCTGGAAAAACAGGAACCCAAGATGTGTTCTTTCATATATTCAACCACCTGCATCAAAACGGAAAGCAAGTAATCCTGACATCGGATAAAGCGCCTGTTGACATGCAAGATATTGAGCAACGTTTATTGTCTCGTTTCAAATGGGGACTTTCTGCTGAATTACAACAACCTGATTTTGAAACTAGAATTTCTATTTTAAAAAACAAACTCTATCGCGATGGTGTAGTAATCGAAGAACCGATTATTGAATATGTTGCTAAAAACATCAAATCAAACATAAGAGAATTAGAAGGTGCAATCATTTCATTGATAGCTCAGTCTTCATTCAATAAAGTCGAAATTACAATCGAATTAGCCAAAGAGATTGTTGAAAAATTCGTGAAACATACCAAACGAGAGGTTTCTATAGACTACATCCAAAAAGTAGTTTCAGAATACTTCCAAATGGATGTAGAAACACTTCAGTCCAAAACAAGAAAACGTCATATTGTTCAGGCAAGACAATTGGCAATGTATTTTGCTAAAAAATACACCAAAGCTTCATTAGCAAGTATCGGAAGTCAAATCGGTAAACGTGACCATGCAACTGTTCTTCATGCATGCAAAACAGTTGATAACTTAACCTTTACAGACAAACAATTTAGAAAGTATGTCGAAGACCTCAATCAAAAGTTAACTTTATAGTTATCTAATTGATGAAAAAAGGAAATGTACTTATGGTTTGCCTTGGGAACATTTGCAGATCACCACTAGCCCAGGGTATTTTCGAGCACTACTCTAACCATTTATCAATCAAAGTTGATTCTGCAGGGACAGCAAATTATCATTCAGGAAATGCTCCAGACCCTAGAAGTATTAAAACTGCTGCAATACACGGAATAGACATCTCCCATCAGCAAGCCAGACAGTTCATTGCAACTGACTTTAGATTATTTGAATACATCTATGTAATGGATCAAGAAAACATGCAAAATGTTTTAAAACTTGCACAATCAGAAGCAGACAAGAATAAAGTCAAACTTCTATTGGGTTCCGCAGAAGTTGAAGACCCTTATTATGGCGGTGAGCAAGGGTTTGAGTTAGTTTTTGATAAAATAGAAAAAGCCTGTAGACAAATCTTAGCATCATGGAAACACTAGAACTACCTACAAAAAAAGGTGTTTTGTACTTAATACCTTCTCCGTTAGGAGGAAACGCGCCTATGGAGGTGCTCCCGCTTACTGTAAGGAAGGTAATTGAAGAAGTAACACACTTTATCGTCGAGAACGAAAAGGACGCGCGTAGCTTCATTAAAAGAATAAATCCAAAGAAAGACCAAAACAGTCTAACCTTGTACCCTTTAAACAAATTCACTTTTCCGGAAGAGATACTAACCTACCTCGACCCTATTCAAGAAGGTGTTTCCATGGGAGTTATATCAGACGCTGGTTGCCCGGGGGTTGCTGATCCTGGAGCAGAAATTGTAAAGATGGCACATCGTAAGAACATAACCATCCGCCCTCTAGTTGGCCCTTCATCTATTTTAATGGCTGTAATGAGTTCTGGTTTAAATGGTCAAAATTTCGCCTTCAACGGATATATTCCTATTGATAAGTCCAAAAGAAAAAAAGAAATTAAAAAACTAGAAAAAAAATCTTTTGACTACAATCAGTCTCAAATTTTTATAGAAACTCCCTATCGAAATGACCAAATGCTTCAAGATCTTATTAATTCTTTAGATAGAAATACTGAGTTATGTGTTGCCTGCGACATTACTCTTTCCACGGAATTCATAAAGACATACTCAATAAAACAATGGAAGAAAATGAAAGTATCTCTTCACAAACGACCTGCAATTTTTATAATTCATAAGGATCCGCTATCTATATAGTTTTTGGCTATTTATCCAACGGTAATAAGCTTTGCTGTTTCGAAGATGTTGCCAATACGTCTTTGAAAAAGTATGGTAACCGGGTTGCTTTGGGTTTGCAACAAAATACAGGAATTTGTGAGAGTCTGGATTTAAAACCGCATCTATAGAGCTGATGTCTGGCATTGTAATTGGCCCAGGAGGTACTCCTTTATTTTTATAAGTATTGTAAGGAGATTCTATTCTTAAGTCATTTTTCAAAACCCTTCTTATGATTGTATCAAAATTTTGAAAACTAATTTTTAAAGCATAAATAACCGTTGGGTCTGCCTCTAATCGCATTCGTTTTTTTAATCGATTTAAGTATACAGCGGCAACCTTAGGCCGTTCGTCAATCTTAACAGTTTCTTTTTGAACTATAGCCGCCAAAGAACTTACTTGCAATGGACTAAGACTAATCTTTTTTGCTTGCTCTAAGCGAGTGGGATTCCAAAATAGATTGTACTCTTTTAACATTCTATTTCTAAAACCTTGAGCAGTAGTGTTCCAAAAGAACTCATAAGAATTAGGAAGATACATGGACAAAGCATTTTCTTTGGTGAAATTATTCAACTCAAGAAACTCATTTTCTCTAAAAGCAGTAATTAAAGTTAAGCTATCGGCATCAATTTGTTTCGATATTCTTCCGGCTAGATTCTCAAGACGCTCTTGGTTATTGAACACAACTTTTATAGGGGTATTTTTCCCTCTAAGAACATTAACTATTTCGTGATTATTTAGCCCGTTAGATATGATATACTTCCCTCCTTTCACCCGCTCTGAATAACCTTTTTTAATTGCAGCTAACTTGAAATCATCAACAGACAATAAGATGTTTTCTAAATCAGAAACCACCTCTGTAAAACTAGCGTCGTTACTTATAAAAACATAAGATTCTGAATTTGAAAACGCTGTGTTGGGCATAAAAAAAACACGATAAAAGCTATAGGTGAAGTAAATTCCAACTAACATTCCGAGAAGGACTATTGTTTTTAATATTTTTCTTTTATACATGTAATGTTTTTTGAACCATAATTTCATCATGGAATTCGTTTTTATAAAAATTCCAATCTATTTTAACACCCGTCTCTAGGTATCCTACTGATTTAAACAACTTAAGGCTGGGCTTATTATCAAATGAAATTCCCGCATAAAGCTGATGTAAATGTATATTTTCAAATGCTATTTTCTCTACTAATTGCAAACCTTTTTTAGCATAACCATTTCTTCTCCATTTATCTAATATCACAATCCCTACCGCTGCACGCGAATGATTTTTCTCATAATCAAAAAGATCTACTAAACCCAATCTATTCATTTTGGAGTCGATTAACACAAAACGAACTTGACCTGCAGTAGTTATATCTTCTTTAGCGTTTTTAATGTATTCTATCAAAACTTTTTTAGAATATGGTTCCGTTGTATTTGAATATCTCCACAAGGCAGAATCGTTTTCTATCAGATCTAAGAATTCAAGGTCCGATGAATCTATATAACGCAAACTAAGAGTCGTATTCACAATTAAATTTTAATAGTTCCACTAAAAACTTGCTTTGCTGGGCCTGACAAAAACACCTGAGAATATAGCTCCTCAGTCACATTAAATGTAACCCGAAGAATACCTCCAGCTACTTTTATCTCAATATTATTCGAATCTGTTTTCTTGTTTTTATGCATCGCTATCGCAACAGCTGTAGCACCTGTTCCACAAGATAGAGTTTCGTCTTCAACACCACGCTCATATGTTCTAATAGCAAATTGGTTATTACTTATTTGCTCAACAAAGTTAACATTGGTTCCCGTCTTGTTATAAGGAGCACCCTCTCGAATTTTTTTTCCAATAGCAAAAACATCAAAAGTCTTCAAGTCTTCAACCATTTGGACATGATGTGGAGAGCCTGTGTCCAAAAAGGAGTGCTTATCAAAGGTTTCTATTTTATTTACATCATGCATTTGTAAATAAATAATTTCGTTTGCTATAATAGCAGTGTGTATACCATCCGATGCTTCAAAAGTTGTTTTATTGTCTATAAGTTTAAGAAAATCTGCAAAAGCTACGGTACATCGAGCTCCGTTTCCACACAAAGAGCCTTCCTTTCCATCTGCGTTATAATAACACATTTTGAAGTCAGAAATTTCTGAATTTTCAAGTAATATTAAGCCATCACAACCTATACCAAAGCGGCGGTCACAAAGTTGTGAAATGAATGTTGTATTATCTTTTGGAAATACTTTAAAACGATTATCAATTAAGACAAAGTCATTTCCAGTTCCTTGATATTTATAAAAATCTTGTTCCATACAAATGCAAATTTACACATTATTTTTTGTTAGATAGAGATGTTAAAAGCACGTTAAACCAACAAAAAACTAAGAAACTGTTTTATAATTTAGAGGAATAAATAAAATCTTATGAAAACTATATTAAAAATCTGTTTAGTCTCTATCATTAGCTCAGGGCTCACTTTTATGTTCATGATTTCGTTTTATAGTCCTGAATATAAAGATACTATCGAGAATTCGAATTCAATCATTCCTATAAATTATACACCTAATAATATAAATAACATTGCAACTCCATCTGATTTTGTTCTAATAGCAAACAGAAGTATTGATGCGGTTGTACATGTAAAGAACATTGCGAATAGTTCAGATGAGGGTAGTTATATGGATTACTTTTTAGGTCAAGGAAGAAGATCTAAAATAGGTACAGGCTCTGGAGTTATTGTTTCTCCAGACGGTTATATTATGACAAATAACCATGTCATCGAAGGGGCAAAAACCCTGGAAGTGACAACAAACGACAATAAAAGATATATTGCAACTCTTGTAGCCACCGACCCAGTTACCGATATAGCAGTTCTAAAAGTAGATACAGATAAACCGCTTCCTTATCTTTTTTTTGGAGATTCTAATGAATCTAAAATTGGAGAATGGGTATTGGCTATTGGCAATCCTTTTAATCTTAACTCAACTGTAACCGCTGGAATTATTAGTGCTAAATCCAGAGACTTAAATAAACGTGATTCTAAAAACCAATCCTATATCCAAACGGATGCTGCTGTTAATATGGGAAATAGCGGAGGGGCATTGGTTAATACTTCTGGTGAATTAATCGGGATTAATACTGCAATAACATCGATGAGTGGGGGGTTCGAAGGATACTCATTTGCTATTCCAAGTAATATTGCTCGCAAAGTTTTTGAAGATCTTGTTGAGTTTGGGAGTGTTAAAAAAGGTTTAATAGGGATTTATGGTACTCCTGTGACTCCAGACTTAGTCGCTTCTGAGCGCTTAGGCCTTTTGGAAGGTGTTTATATTATTGATATCCAAAAAGGAATGGGAGCAGAAAAAGCCGGTTTGTTAGAAAAAGACATCATTACGCAAATAGACAACATCAAGATTAAGACATTTTCGGACCTCACAGGATACATAGAAAGTAAACACCCCGGCGATAAAGTGAATGTAAAATATTACAGAAACGGCAAAGCAAAATCTACGGATGTAACCCTAGAAGTAATTAAGCAAACTAATTTTTTAAAAATGTCACTGGAGAATTTTTCAACTGAAGAAAAAAATGAAATGAATTTGAGTTATGGTCTAAAAGTCATGGAGTCCGGAGCTTATCTTTATGAAATTGAAGCAAATTCAGTTTTACTTAAAGTAAATGATCAACCACTTTATACCATTGACGACCTCAGACAATTTAGTCTTACCAACATTCGTAATCTAGAATACCTAAGCCCCCTCGGAGAAAAAGAGCGCATTTCATTTAGACAAAGATAGATTCTCTTCAAATAACATTCTAAGATTACAAAGTCTCGGTTAATTTAAAAAAACTGCATCTTTGTACTTTAAAGATTTTTCATGCGCATAGACATTATCACCTTATTTCCAGAACTCCTTAGAAGTCCTTTCGAAGCTTCGATTGTAAAACGTGCAATTGAAGGAAAAAAAGTAGATGTTGTTTTTCATAATCTTCGTGACTATACAGTATCTAAACACAAACAAGTTGATGATGCACCCTTTGGAGGTGGTGCAGGAATGGTAATGATGATTGAACCTATAGATAAGTGTATTACCAAACTTAAAGCAGAACGTAGTTACGATGAAATAATCTATATGACCCCTGATGGAGAACAATTGAATCAAAAAATTTCTAATGAATGTTCCCTGATGCAAAATATCATCCTTTTATGTGGACATTATAAAGGAGTTGATCAGCGGGTTCGTGATCATTTCATAACTCGAGAAATTTCTATTGGAGATTTTGTGTTATCGGGAGGTGAACTTGCGGCAGCTGTTTTTTGTGACAGTATTATTCGTTTAATCCCTGGTGTTTTAGGAAATGAATCCTCAGCATTAAGTGATAGTTATCAAGACAATTTACTCGCTCCGCCTATATATACGCGCCCAGCAAACTATAACGGATGGGAAGTTCCCGAAATCTTAACTTCAGGAAACACACCGGCTGTGGACCTTTGGAGAGAAGAGCAGGCTTTTGAAAGAACTCAAAAATTAAGACCCGACTTATTGGAGGATTAAAAATAAATTCCAAAATTTACCTTTCTTATCTTCATAGAAGAAACAACTCAAATAGCTGTTCATTTTTTAGACGATTACTACAGTATTCACATCGAATTTTAAATTAAAAAAAAGTTTTATTGATTTTTTTTACAAAAAAGGGAAAACAAAAATAAAATTATTGGTACTTTTGCACTCGCAATGTAACCTCTGACGAAAATCGTGCATGTTGCTTGTTACAATTATTTAAGAATATCTAATGGAGTCATTAATTAATTTTGTTCAGGACCAATTCATCGAAAAGAAAGAATTTCCTGAATTTTCAGCTGGAGACACAATCACGATTTATTACGAAATCCGAGAAGGAGAAAAAGTAAGAACTCAGTTTTACAGAGGTGTTGTTATTCAAATTAAAGGTACTGGTTTATCTAAAACCTTTACAATTAGAAAAATGTCTGGAGAAATTGGAGTTGAACGTATCTTCCCAATCAATCTTCCTGCACTTCAAAAAATCGAAGTTAACAAACGTGGAACTGTAAGAAGAGCACGTATCTATTACTTCAGAGAATTACGCGGCAAAAAAGCTCGTATCAAAGAGCGTCAATACAAATAAAAATTTAAAGGTCGCTATAGCGACCTTTTTTATGAACTAAAGTTAAACTCTATACCTTAATATTATTATTGAAGTATAATTTAAAAATATAAAAATGTCTAAAATAAAAGTTGCTAATCCAGTAGTTGAAATCGATGGAGATGAAATGACTCGTATCATCTGGAAGTTTATCAAAGAACAATTGATTTTACCTTACCTTGATGTTGAATTACTTTATTATGATCTTGGAATCGAAAAACGTGATGAAACCAATGATCAAATTACGGTTGATGCTGCCGAAGCAATAAAAAAATATAATGTTGGAATTAAATGTGCTACCATAACTCCAGACGAGGATCGTGTTGTAGAATTTGATTTGAACAGAATGTATCGTTCTCCAAATGGAACCATCCGTAACATTGTTGGTGGAACTGTTTTTAGAGAACCTATTATTATGAGTAACGTGCCTCGCTATGTTCAGGGATGGACGAAGCCTATCTGTATTGGTCGACATGCTTTTGGAGATCAATATAAAGCCACAGATACTGTCATTACAGGTAAGGGTAAACTTACTATGACATTTACTCCAGAAGACGGTAGTGAAGCTCAATCATGGGAAGTATATGACTTCCAAGAGAACGGAGTTGCTATGTCTATGTATAACATCGACAGTTCTATCTTTGGTTTTGCTCGTTCTTGTATGACACGAGCTCTAGACAAAGGATGGCCGCTTTACTTGTCTACAAAAAACACCATCATGAAAGCTTACGACGGTCGTTTTAAAGATATTTTTCAAGAAGTTTTTGATGCAGAATTCAAAGACAAATTTGAAGAGGCAGGTATTACATATGAGCACCGTTTAATTGACGATATGGTTGCTGCATGTATGAAATGGAGCGGAGGTTTCGTTTGGGCTTGTAAAAACTATGATGGGGATGTACAATCTGATACTGTAGCACAAGGATTTGGTTCATTAGGTCTTATGACTTCCACTTTGGTAACTCCCGATGGAATTACAATGGAAGCAGAAGCTGCTCACGGAACAGTTACTCGTCATTTCAGACAACACCAACAGGGAAAAGAAACTTCTACCAACCCAATTGCATCAATTTTTGCTTGGACTCGTGGTTTAGCGCACCGAGGGAAACTTGACGAAAACCAAGAACTAATTGACTTCTGTACTGCACTAGAAGAAGTTTGTGTTGAAACTGTTGAAAGTGGAAAAATGACTAAAGATTTAGCCGTTTTAATTCATGGAAAAGAAATGAACGAATCTAATTACCTTACAACTCAAGGCTTTTTAGCCGCACTAAAAGAAAATCTGGACAAGAAACTTTCTTAATACATTAAAAAAACTCCACAATTGTGGAGTTTTTTTTTGCTTTATTTTGAAATAATCCACTATTTTTAAAAATGGTATTTACAAAAATAACGGAGCAAGACTCTTTACACAACAACTTAGAACAAAAATCGGTTCAAGAGTTACTGCAAGGAATTCATCAAGAAGACCAAAAATTAATTGGTGCTGTAGAACTTGTTTTACCTGAAATAGAAATATTAGTTTCTAGTGCAGTAGCTCAACTTAAAAAAGGAGGGCGCTTATTTTACATTGGCGCTGGAACAAGTGGCCGATTAGGAATTTTAGATGCTTCGGAATGCCCCCCTACTTTTGGAAGTGATCCAGACCAAGTTATTGGAATTATTGCTGGAGGAAAAACTGCAGTATATAAGGCGGTTGAAAATGCAGAGGATAATATTAATCAAGGATGGATAGACCTTCAGGGATATGGAATTTCATCCAATGACATGGTTATTGGAATAGCAGCTTCAGGAACAACTCCTTATGTAATAGAGGCGCTTCGAAACGCCCAGGGTCATCAAATTCCTACAGGAAGTATTTGTTGTAACCCAAACAGTCCATTGTCTGCAGTGTCCGATTTTCCAATCGAAGTAATTGTGGGACCTGAATTTGTAACAGGTAGCTCAAGAATGAAAGCAGGAACTGCTCAGAAGTTAATTTTAAACATGATATCCACTGCTTCCATGATTCAACTGGGGCATATCAGAGGAAATAAAATGGTCGATATGCAAATGACCAATGAAAAACTAAAAAAGAGAGCTATTAAAATAGTACAAGAACAACTTTCAATTTCAAAGAAAGAAGCTAAAGCACTAATTTTAAAACATAAAAGCATTCGCATAGCACTAGATCAATATACTTCCAATGAATAAAGAAAAGATTTCAAAAGGGTTTAATAAGGTGTTCTGGACAATTATTTTATGTTTTATTTCGCCCGTTATTGTCTCTCAAGCATTTAAAAACGAAGGACACCCCTTGTACTGGCCGGTGTTAATTATTGGAGTTGTCCTGTTATTACTAACGATATGGCTAGGTTACAAAGGAGTTTCCACCCTTGTTGATGGCCTTTTAGATAACAAGAAAAAAAAACAGGATTAATCATACAGGTTATTGTCTGACTAACTACAAGGTATTATCTTTACAACTTATTAAATAAAAGTATGATCGCAATTACTCTTCCAGACGGATCCGTTCGTGAATTTGAAAACGAACTAACCGTTTTAGATGTAGCTAAAGATATTAGTGAAGGTTTGGCTCGTAATGTCCTTTCTGCTCGTTTTAACGACACCATAGTTGAAGCTTCTACTGTTATTACCTCAAGTGGTGAATTGAAACTATATACATGGAATGATGATGAAGGAAAAGCGGCTTTTTGGCACTCCTCTGCTCATGTTCTTGCGCAGTCTATTTTAGCACTTTATCCAGAAGCTAAATTAACGATTGGCCCTGCTATTGAAAACGGGTTTTATTACGATGTAGATTTTGGAGATGTTGCGTTTTCCGAAAATGATCTTCAAAAACTAGAAGAGCAATTTCTAACATTTGCGCGCCAGAAGTTTGAATTCAAAATGCGTGACTCTTCTAAGGCAGATGCTTTAGCGTTTTATAAGAATGAAAACAACCCTTTTAAGGTTGAATTGATAGAAAACCTTGAAGACGGAACAATCACTTTTTGTGATCATTCTGATTTCACCGATTTATGTCGAGGAGGTCATCTTCCTAATACGGGGTTCATAAAAGCAATTAAATTATTAAGTGTTGCCGGAGCATACTGGCGAGGAGATGAAAAAAAACCACAACTTACAAGAATATATGGAATTTCATTTCCAAAACAAAAAGAACTTACTGCCTATTTAGAACTTTTAGAAGAGGCTAAAAAAAGAGACCACAGAAAACTAGGGAAAGAACTTGATTTATTTACTTTTTCTAAAAAAGTAGGTCAAGGTCTTCCACTATGGCTTCCTAAGGGGGCCGCGCTAAGAGAACGATTAGAGAACTTCCTCAAAGCTGCCCAAAAGAAAGCTGGATATGAGCAAGTAATTTCTCCTCATATCGGTAGTAAAGAACTTTACATGACTTCAGGTCATTACGAAAAATATGGTGCCGACAGCTTTCAACCAATAGAAACTCCTCACGAGGGAGAGACTTTCTTACTAAAACCAATGAATTGCCCTCACCATTGTGAGATTTACAACGCACGTCAATGGAGCTATAAGGACCTTCCTAAGCGTTATGCGGAGTTTGGCACTGTATATCGTTACGAGCAAAGCGGAGAGCTTCACGGCCTTACACGTGTTCGTGGATTCACTCAAGACGATGCTCATATTTTCTGTATGCCAAGTCAGTTGGATGAAGAGTTTAAAAAAGTTATCGATCTGGTTCTTTATGTCTTCAGCTCTTTAGGTTTTGAAAACTTTACAGCTCAGGTATCTTTGCGTGATCCAGAAAAAGCAGAAAAATATATTGGCTCTGATACAAATTGGGAATTAGCAGAAAGTGCAATCATCAATGCGGCAAACGAAAAAAATTTAAATTACGTTATTGAATATGGTGAAGCTGCTTTTTATGGTCCAAAACTTGATTTTATGGTCAAAGATGCATTGGGAAGAAAATGGCAATTAGGCACGATACAGGTAGACTATAACTTGCCTGAGCGATTTGAACTTACCTACAAAGGAAGTGACAATGAACTTCATCGTCCGGTAATGATTCATCGAGCTCCTTTTGGAAGTTTAGAACGATTTGTAGCAATTTTACTAGAGCATACAGGTGGAAATTTCCCACTTTGGTTAACCCCAGAACAGGTAATTATACTTTCTGTAAGTGAGAAATATGAAAAATACGCTGAAAAAGTTTCAAATGAGCTGGAAAATCACGAAATTCGCGCCCTCGTGGACAATAGAAATGAGACTATTGGAAAGAAAATTCGCGATGCTCAATTGAGCAAGTTCCCTTACATGCTCATTGTAGGAGAAAAAGAGGCCGCAGACGGAACCGTTTCTGTCCGCGAACGTAAACAAGGAGATATAGGCAGCATTAGCATTGCTACCTTCATAGATAATATAAAAATTGAAATAGATAAGACTGTTTCGAAGTTTGAAGTTTAACTAAAAAAATAGAGTCATAGCAATACGGAGAAAAAGGAGCAATCGTCCAGGTCGTGTAATCAAAGTTGATCCCCATAAGATCAATCAAAAAATTACTGCACAAGAAATTCGCTTGGTTGGAGATAATGTAGAAATAGGTGTTTACAACTTACCTAAGGCACTCGCGTTAGCACGTGAGCTTGAATTAGATTTAGTGGAGATATCTCCTAACGCAACCCCTCCTGTTTGTAAAATTCTTGAGTACAAAAAGTTTTTATACGAGCAAAAGAAAAGAGATAAAGCGCTTAAATCTAAAGCAACTAAAGTAATCATAAAAGAAATTCGATTCGGTCCACAAACCGATGAGCATGATTATGAGTTTAAGAAAAAGCACGCAATTAAATTCTTGACCGAAGGAGCAAAGCTTAAGGCTTTTGTGTTTTTTAAGGGAAGGTCAATTGTTTTTAAAGAACAAGGACAAATTCTTTTACTTCGATTAGCTCAAGACCTAGAAGATTTAGGAAAAGTAGAACAGCTTCCTAGATTAGAAGGAAAAAGAATGACCATGTTCATCAGTCCGAAGAAAAAATAACGAGTACTAATTTAATACCAATAGAATGCCTAAAATGAAAACTAAATCCAGTGCCAAAAAGCGTTTCAAGCTTACAGGAACTGGTAAAATCAAAAGAAAGCATGCGTTTAAGAGCCACATCTTAACGAAGAAGTCAAAAAAGCGTAAGCTTAAACTGACCCATTCAGGATTAGTTCATGAAAGCGATGTGAAAAGTATCAAGATGCAATTACGTTTACAATAAACGTAATTCAACTTAGGTTCAATCAAATTTAACCCTGTTATGGGCAACTAAAAATAGAAAGCGTAGTGAAACTACCGCCTATAACAAAACAGAAAAAATATGCCAAGATCAGTAAACGCAGTTGCCAAAAGAGCACGCAGAAAAAAAGTCCTTAAACAAGCAAAAGGATATTTCGGTCGCCGTAAAAATGTATGGACGGTAGCCAAAAACGCAGTAGACAAAGCAATGCTTTATGCTTACCGCGATAGAAAAACCAACAAAAGAAACTTCAGAGCCTTGTGGATTACTCGTATTAACGCTGCAGCACGTCTTCACGGATTGTCTTACAGTCAGTTTATAGGGAAAGTGAAAGCTAATGAAATTGAATTGAATCGAAAGGTTTTAGCAGATTTAGCAATGAATCATCCAGACGCTTTTAAAGCTGTAGTTGACAAAATAAAATAAACACTCACACTATTAGTACTCAAAAAAAAATCAGCCATTAGGCTGATTTTTTTTGTTTAAAAAGTAAGCATCATTTTAAAAAGGCATATCGTCGTCGTCGCTTCCAAAAGCATCATTAGGATTAGGAAGGGAATCAGAGTTGATAGGAGATTCATTCATTTTGGATTGAAATTCAAAGGAAGGATCAAAACTTTCTAAGTTATCGAACTTCCCTAAATGACCGATGAATTTTAAACGAATGTTATCTAATCCACCATTTCTGTGTTTAGCTACAATAAACTCTGCTTGACCTTCAGAGGGAGTGCGTTCATCGTCATCCCATTCATCTATTCCATAATATTCTGGTCGATAGATAAAAGAAACAATATCAGCATCTTGCTCAATTGCTCCAGACTCACGAAGATCGGAAAGTAATGGACGCTTGGTCCCTCCCCTAGTTTCTACAGCACGAGAAAGCTGAGAAAGTGCAATTACTGGAATATCTAATTCTTTTGCGAGTGCCTTCAAGTTTCTTGAAATAGTTGAAATTTCTTGTTCTCTGTTTCCTGCTTTGTTTGACGTTCCTGCAGTCATTAGTTGAAGGTAGTCTACTACAATTAGTTTAATGCCATGTTGAGATGACAAACGTCTTGCCTTAGCACGTAGATCAAAAATTGATAAGGAAGGAGTGTCATCTATAAATAGAGGAGCTCGTTCCAAATCTCCAACTTTAACATTAAGTTGTTCCCATTCATGACTCGCTAACTTACCTGTTCTCAATTTCTCTGAAGAAAGTCCAGTTTCTGCAGAAATCAGTCGAGTAATTAACTGAACCGAAGACATTTCAAGAGAGAAAAAAGCAACAGGAGTTTGTTGTGTTACGGCTATGTTTCTAGCCATAGAAAGCGTTAATGCAGTTTTACCCATACCCGGACGTGCCGCTATAATAATTAAATCAGAAGGTTGCCAGCCTGAAGTTAAAGTATCTAACTTTTCAAAGCCTGTTGCAACACCACTTAAACCATCCCGCTTTGCAATCTCTTCAATACGCTTTTTTGCTTGTATTACAAGGTTTTGAGCCGTTTCGGAAGATTTCTTAATGTTTCCTTGAGTAATGTCGTATAACTTTGATTCTGCAACATCTAAGAGGTCAAATACGTCTATTGATTCTTTAAAAGCATCATCAATAATTTCATTTGAAATCTTAATTAAGCTTCGTTGGATGAATTTTTGTAAAATTATACGGGCGTGAAATTCAATATGTGCAGAAGTAGATACTTTTTTGGATAACTGAACAAGGTAAAAATCTCCTCCTATTTTATCAAGTAATCCCATTTTGCGTAACTGTGCAGAAACTGTAAGTAGATCGATCGGCTCGGAAGTTTCGAATAGGGAATGTATTGCCTTGAAAATGTGTTGGTTTGCCTCTTTATAGAATGCCTCAGGCTGAAGAATATCAATGACCTCGTCGACCCCTTTTTTGTCAATCAGCATAGCACCTATAACAGCTTCTTCTAGATCAACAGCTTGTGGAGGGATCTTGCCTCTCTCAAGACTAACAACGTTTCCAGCAGAAATGGCTGGAGCTATAATTGGCTTTCTATTTTCCATTAATCGAAAGTAATTATAATAAATAAAAGTCACTTATTAAATCAAAACGAGATATAACCCAAGTTTAAACAAAGAGTCGTTTATAACTATTTTATTTTGTTGATAAGCGAAATTTATTCGTCAAAAATCCCCATTTCAGTGAATTTCAATCGTCTTGATTTTATTAATTCAGTAGACTCTAATAAATCTAAAACTTTAAAAGATTTTAGAATTTCATCTTGAACAGATTTAAAAATTTGTTCACGATCATAATGTGCGCCTCCTAATGGTTCTTTTATGATTTTGTCTATGAGCTTTGATTTTTTCATATCGATAGCTGTAAGTTTTAGGGAATCAGCTGCCTGCTCTTTATACTCCCAGCTTCTCCACAAAATGGAGGAGCATGATTCCGGAGAAATCACAGAATACCATGTGTTTTCAAGCATAAAAACACGATCACCTACTCCAATCCCTAAAGCACCACCAGAAGCACCTTCACCTATAATCACAGTAATAATAGGTACTTTAATTGATAGCATTTCGAATATGTTCCGAGCAATAGCTTCTCCTTGTCCGCGCTCTTCTGCCTCAAGCCCAGGATATGCACCAGGTGTATCAATTAGTGTTACTATTGGAATTCCAAATTTTTCAGCAGACTTCATCAAGCGTAAAGCTTTTCTGTAGCCTTCTGGATTTGCCATTCCAAAGTTTCTGTATTTTCGGGTAGTTGTATTGTATCCTTTTTGAGTTCCTATAAACATGAATGATTGGTTCCCGATTTTTCCGAGTCCACCAATCATTGCTTTGTCGTCTTTTACATTTCGGTCTCCATGAAGCTCCAAAAAAGTATCTCCACAGATGGCTTTAATATAATCGAGCGTATAGGGTCTTGAAGGGTGTCTAGATAATTGAACACGCTGCCAAGCAGATAAATTTTGATAAATTTCTTTTTTGGTTTCAATTAACTTTTTTTCTAGCTGATCACAAGTATCAGTAACGTCAATTTCACTTTCATTTCCAATGATTTTACATTTATCGAGTTGTTCAATAATGTCTTTTACTGGAAGTTCAAAATCTAAATATTCCATAATAGTTTTCTTAGGGGCTAAAGTATAAATTTTTAGTAATTGGAACTAGTTTTTTTTGATTTGCGTGCTTTATAAATTCCATTTCCTAAAACAGAAATAAGAATAATCAAAACTCCTACATAAAAATTGAAACTCATGATTTCTTTTTCTCCAAAAATATAAATAGAAAATAGAATTGCATATACCGGTTCCATATTTAAAGATATCATAATAGTATAGGGCGAAAGTTCTTTCATTATTTCTACTGAGGCAATAAAAGCATAGGCAGTACAAATAGAAGCCAAAATAAACATCCAAAGGGAATCATTTAGACTCCAAACAAAGAAATTTTCTGGAATATCCATTGTAAAAATAAGCCATAACGACAGAGATACACCCCCCATCAATAATTGATAAAATGAAATCGAAGTAGCTTCGTAGTGTTTTATTAATTTTCCGTTAAGCAAGGTGAACAATACGGAAAGTAAGGTCGATAATAAAGCTATATAGATTCCTAGGGAGGAATTTTGCTCTGCCTTAAAAATCAAACTCAGACCCAAGACTACAAAAATCCCAAAGAATACTTCGTAAGGTCTAATTCTTCTTTTATAAAAAATTGGTTCTAAAATCGAAGTCATCAAGGAGGCAGAAGACATAACAGATAAAGTAATCGATACCGAAGAAATCTTAATTGCATGAAAAAATAAAATCCAGTGGACGGAAATAAGTAATCCGCCTAAAAAAAAAGAGAACATTGCTTTTGGGGTGACTTTAAACAAGCTTGGTTTAAAAAATATAAAATACAAAGCAATCAAAGCAGTAGCAATAACAACTCTAAACCAAACTATCTCAAAAGAACTTTTCTGAATCAAAGCTCCTAGAATAGAAGTAAACCCCCATATAAATACCAAGAAATGAAGATGAATAAGACTTTTGGATCTAGCGTTTAGCATAGGCTAATAATACAATTGCAAGAAGACCAAACACCCCTAAAGGCAGCCAAGCTCCTATAGCAGGAGATAAATCTGTTTTATCAACTAAAACACCAAATATTTTGTCAAAAAAGATAAAGGTAAACCCTGTAATAATTCCAAAGGCAAGATTGACTCCCATCCCTCCCCTTCTTTTAAAAGATGATACGGCGACAGCTATAATGGTTAATATAAAAACGGACAAAGGAATAGCATATCTTTTATGACGTACCAAAAGGTGAACATCAATTAAAGGGGAACCACTTCGCTTCTCTTCGGCTATAAATTTATTCAACTCACCTAAAGAAAGTGTTTCTGCTAAATAGTTTAGCGGTGCTAAATCTTGAATTTCAAATCCGAAAATTGTGTCCTTACGATTTTCTTGTTCATAGAGTTCATCGTTAGCTCTGAACGTACGTTTGCGGTAATTAATGAGTCTAAAATTGGAATCTTTTTCTACCCATCGTATGGTTTGAGCAAAAATTTTAAATTTCAAATCTTCTCCCTTGAAATGTTCTAAAGTAAAGTTGTTTCCTCTTTTTCGTTTGGGGTCGTAACTGCTTACGTAAATAAATTCGTTGTCATTAATTTGCTTATATAAATTGGAGGTCGTTCTGTCGTTTTTTTTCCTACTAATGTATTTATATTTAAAATCTTTATATCCTCTGCTGGCCTCGGGTACGATAAACATTCCTGCCAGAAAAGCAAAAAAAGCAACAACGGAAGCTGCAATTAGGAAGGGTCTTAAATATCGATAAAACGAAACTCCAGAACTCAAAATAGCTATAATTTCAGAGTTGTTTGCCAACTTGGAAGTAAACCAAATGATCGCTAAGAATATAAAAACGGGATATAATAAATTCCCAAAATACCAAGTAAAATTAATATAGTATTCTATGATGGCGTCCAATGGAATTTCTTTCTCTTTGAACTTATCAATTTTCTCAGCAACATCTACCATAATACCAATAGGTATAAACAGGAGTAACATTACTGCGAATGTTCCTATGTAGCGTTTAATTATGTAGAGATCAATTTTTTTTAACAAAGCTATAGACGTTTATCCATGTTTTTAACCATTTGTTCTTTCCAGCTGTAAAAGTCTCCTGCAATGATTCTTTTTCTTGCTTCTCGCATCAACCACAAATAAAAACCTAAATTATGAATGGTTGCAATTTGCTTTCCGAGCATTTCATTAACCTTAAATAGATGTCTAAGATACGCTTTTGAATAATCTGTATCAACAAAAGTATATCCAGCTTCGTCGATTACAGAAAAATCGTCTTCCCACTTCTTGTTTTTGATATTTATCGAACCGTCTGCCGTAAAAAGCATGCCGTTTCTGGCATTTCTTGTTGGCATTACACAATCAAACATATCAACACCCAGAGCTACATTTTCGAGTAAATTTATTGGTGTTCCTACTCCCATTAAGTAACGGGGTTTATCTTCAGGCAAAACACTACAAACAACTTCAGTCATGGCATACATTTCTTCAGCAGGCTCTCCAACCGAAAGGCCTCCAATTGCATTTCCTGCAGCACCCTTGCTCGCTATATATTCTGCAGATTGCAGACGCAAGTCTTTGTAAACACTTCCCTGTACAATGGGGAAAAATGTTTGTGTATAATCATATAAAAAGGGGCTTTTTTCGTTTTGAATTAAGCAGCGTTCCAACCAGCGATGGGTCATGTGCATAGACCTTTTTGCATAACTGTAATCACAAGGATATGGCGTACATTCATCAAAAGCCATGATTATGTCAGCTCCAATTTTTCTTTGAATGTCAACTACATTTTCTGGAGTAAATAAGTGCATAGACCCGTCTACATGAGACTTGAATTTAACTCCCTCTTCTTTAATTTTTCTGTTCGCAGAAAGAGAATATACTTGATACCCTCCTGAATCTGTTAGAATTGGTCGTTTCCAATTCATGAATTTATGGATACCTCCAGCTTGTTGGATAATGTCTGTCTTAGGTCTTAGGTATAAATGATATGTATTCCCTAGAATAATATCAGGGTTTACCTCGTTTTCTAGATCTCTTTGGTGCACCCCTTTAACGGTTGCAGCAGTTCCAACAGGCATGAAAATTGGTGTTTCAATAACACCGTGATCGGTGGTAATTGAACCAGCACGGGCTTTACTGTTTGGATCGCTTGCAATACGTTCGAATTTCATAAATAAAAAATATTGCCAAAGATAACGAACTTGCCCCTACTGAAGCACCACTTTTAGAATTTTAGCAAAATGTTAAAGAAGACGTTAATAAGTATTTCAGATAAGCTTGTAAACACTTATCAAAAATGTATTTTTGTAATAAATATCATTTAAATTCATGCAAACACAAACAACACTAGAGCAAACCGTTTCACAAGTTAGAAGAGATATCTTAAGAATGGTTCACAAAGTAAATTCAGGTCACCCTGGAGGTTCTTTAGGCTGTACAGAGTTTTTAGTAAGTCTATATAACGAAGTAATGGACCTTAAAGAAGGGTTTGATATGAACGGAGAAAACGAAGATATATTCTTCCTTTCTAATGGTCATATTTCTCCTGTTTTTTATAGTGTTTTGGCACATAAAGGATACTTTCCAGTTAAAGAACTTAGTACCTTTAGATTAATAAACTCAAGATTACAAGGCCATCCAACGACTCATGAAGGTCTTCCAGGCATTCGAATGGCATCTGGATCACTTGGTCAAGGTCTTTCGGTAGCTCTTGGTGCTGCGCAGGCAAAAAAGCTTAATAACGACTGTCATTTAGTTTATACCCTTTTAGGAGATGGAGAGCTTCAAGAAGGCCAAAACTGGGAAGCAATCATTTACGCAGCCGGTAAAAAGGTTGATAACCTAATCGCTACAATTGACCTCAACGAAAAACAAATTGATGGCCCAACAGACGTTGTTATGCCAATGGGAGATATTTCAGCTAAATTCATTGCTTTTGGATGGGACGTTCTAATAGTTGAAGATGGAAATAACCTATCGCAAATTATAGCTACACTTAAAAAAGCTAAATCAATGACCGGAAAAGGAAAACCCATCTGTATTTTATTAAAAACAGAAATGGGTAATGGTGTTGATTTTATGATGAATACGCACGCCTGGCATGGAAAAGCCCCGAATGATGAGCAATTAGAAATTGCTTTAGCGCAAAATCCAGAAACTTTAGGAGATTATTAAAACAACTGCATTGCAGGAATACGAAATAAAATATTATGATAGAATACATTAATCAAGGGTCTCAAGATACACGTTCAGGTTTTGGAGCTGGTCTTACAGAACTAGGAAGAACTAATCCTAATGTTGTCGCACTATGTGCAGATTTAATTGGATCACTCAAAATGGATCAGTTCATCGAAGAAAATCCTAATCGCTTTTTTCAAATTGGAATTGCTGAGGCCAATATGATCGGGATTGCAGCAGGTTTAACTATTGGAGGTAAAATACCATTTACAGGTACTTTTGCTAACTTTTCTACTGGAAGAGTTTACGATCAAATTCGTCAATCTATAGCCTACTCCGATAAGAACGTCAAAATATGTGCTTCTCATGCAGGAGTTACTTTAGGAGAAGACGGAGCAACACATCAGATATTGGAAGACATCGGTTTAATGAAAATGCTTCCAGGAATGACTGTAATCAATACCTGTGATTATAACCAAACCAAAGCTGCCACAATTGCTATAGCCGATTTTGAGGGACCTGTTTATCTCCGTTTTGGAAGACCTAAAGTTGCTAATTTCACCGCTGTTGACCAGACTTTTGAAGTTGGAAAAGGCTTGTTGCTTCAGGAAGGAGCAGATGTAACTATAGTTGCTACAGGTCATTTGGTTTGGGAAGCGTTAGAAGCTGCCAAAATTCTTAAGGAACAAGGAATAAGCGCTGAAGTTATTAATATTCATACCATCAAACCGTTAGACGATGCAATTATCATAAAATCTGTTGCTAAAACAGGTTGTATTGTAACTGCTGAAGAACATAATTTTATGGGAGGATTAGGAGAAAGTGTTGCTAGAGTACTTTCTTTAAATCATCCAACACCACAAGAATTTGTTGCAACACAGGACACCTTTGGTGAGTCTGGAACTCCGGCTCAATTAATGGATAAATATGGCTTAAACAAAGAAGCTATTGTTGCTGCAACCCAAAAAGTAATTCAACGTAAAAAATGAAAATCATGTCTATTAAATCTTTACAAAACTTAACCTTAATTGTTTTTTTATCTACTTCACTTCTTCAGGCTCAATTTGAGTTTGGTGTTAAGGCTGGATTAAACTACGACTCGCTAGGGGACGTGAATTATACCGATATCTCAGCGACCCAACTATCTGCAGGTTCTAAAACTGGATTTCATGTAGGTGTTTATGGAAAATTAGACTTGCTGCTTTTTTATCTAAGACCTGAACTTCAATTCACTAAGATTAACAGTGGTTTTCAAAATAAAGATATTGGACTGAGTAAAATAGAAGCTCCGATACTCTTGGGATATAAAGTACTTGGCCCTTTAAGTGTTTTTGCAGGACCTAGTTTTCAATATATTTTAGATGAAAATATTGAAGGAACTACCCTTACTGACATAGAAGAAAATTTCACTGTGGGGTTACAAATAGGTACCCGCCTTTCTTTTGGACGTTTTGGTTTAGGTATTCGATACGAGCGAGGATTTACTGATAACGACATTCTTATTCTTGGCATGAATGGTGTTCCAATTGATGGGAATAGAATTGACGCACGTCCCAATCAATTTATTGTTAGTGCTTCCTATGAATTAAAAAACAAGTCTAACGAAGACTAACTAATTCATTACTCTGAAGGCTCAATGTCCTCAAAAAATCCAAGAGTTTTGTTTTTTTGAACTTCATTCCAGTTAAACAACATCCCGTTCATTGCGATATAGACTCCTGGTTCAAGTATTCGAATGTATGCCATCGCTGAGCCTAAATTAAAGAAACCATCAGATGAACTACCAAATGTGTATGGAATCATTGCGCCTGTTAGAATAATAATCTTATCCTCCACATTCTTTGCTTCTGTTGCTATTTTTCTGGCAGTATCTACCATACAATCAGTACCATGAGTAATAACAATTTGTTTACGGGTAGAAGTCTCACAAGCTTCAATTATGGCATCAAAATGCTCTGAAGTCATTTCTAAACTATCAATAAGCATTAGGGTTTTTACTTGAATATCGAGCTTACATCGGCTTCGATCGAGCATTTGAGGTAAATGAGTTTCTTTAAAGTTTAAAGTACCCTTGATATAATCATAGGTTTTGTCAAAGGTTCCTCCTGTAACAAAAACTTGAATGCCTAGGTCTTTTCGCATAATACTCTAATTAAAAGTGGAAGGGTAGATTTAGCTGTCTGAATCCAAATAATCGGGAATTCCATCACCATCGGAGTCGTCTATAACTCCGTCTCCGTCTGCGTCTAACTCCAAAGAGGTTAAGATTCCATCTCCATCGTCATCTGCATCACTAAAATTGGCAATTCCATCGTTATCTGTATCATCGTTGAATGGGTTACCGTCTCCGTCAGGATCCTCATTAACAGACAAAACACCGTCTAAATCGTGATCGTTTTGTTTGGTAGTAATAATCCCAACATTAAAAACTAAAGGGGAATATTCAGGAAGTGACCCTAAACTTGATCCAAAATATCCAATTCCAGAAGGCATGAGTATAATACCCTGACCTTTATTCAAAAAAGTGTCTATTCCATCCTCACTTCGAATAGATGTACCTGGGGCAAAAAACTGCAGCCCGTATCTGAATCCTGAAATAACAGCAATATTATCAAACCAAATAGGAGCACTAATTCGTCTATCAAAAACAGTCCCGTCTAGTAAGGTTCCTGTATAAGTAAGATAAACAGAGTCAACTATTGAGGGTCTATCTTCCAGGCGTGAGCCTTGTTTTGCTATTAAATAATATAGTGTGTGATCGATTTCAACGCCCTCAGTATCTGTAACTGGAACAGAAATTTGCTGTACTTGATTAATCATTGGAGTTTTGTTGGCGTTATCGCCAGCAATTGTATCTATAACAATGGTAATTTCTTCTTCTCCAGCTCCAACAAAATCTTCATAATTATAAAAATGGGTTGTTAAATACTCCACTAATAAAGCATCATCTTCAGCAAATTGCTCTGCATAATCTCTTAATTCAACAGCAGTTTGTGTTGGATTATTGTTTGAATCACAAGAGCTTAACAAAGCAATTAGTGATAATAGAGGTGCATAAGATTTAATAAAACGTAGCATAAGGGTATTTTAGGTGCGCAAGATACAATTTTACTTTATTTTTGACAGAAAATTAACGTAGTTTTAAAGAATGAGAATCGATCAATATTTGTGGGCCGTTCGTTACTTCAAATCCAGAAGCATTGCAACCAAAGCATGCAAAAAAGGTCAGGTGAAAGTAAACGATCAAGTTGCTAAACCATCAAGAGAAGTTTTTCCTACAGATAAAATCATTGTTAGAAAAGAGCAAGTAAACCTTAGTCTTGACGTCTTGGATATTCCTAAAAGTAGAATTGGAGCAAAACTAGTCGACATTTACCGAGTCAATACAACTCCTAAGGATGCTTTTAAGCAGAATGAACTTCAAAGTTTAGCCCAAGACTATTATCGAGAAAAAGGAGAGGGAAGACCTACCAAAAAAGACCGAAGAGAACTGGATAATTATGTAGAAGAACCCGATCAAAAAGAGGACTGATTTTTTTCAAGACTTGACTCGTATTTCAAAGTAGAGTGCCCTACTCCAAAGTGACTCCCAACCAAATCCGAGAGGTTTAATTCTTTTAGCCCAATTTTAATTAAAGCTTGGTGATGAATTGCATGATCTAAACAGTAAAGTAATTCTCTATTGACAGAGGTTTCAAAGGGCTTATCAGATGACGTTTCATTTGTAAATAAGTTTAACGAATGATCATGCGAATGCATTTTTAATTGATCCGATAAATCGCTGAGAATCTTAAAAGCATACAACCGATCTGTTTCTATTCGCTGCTCACGTTGTCTGTTATCATAATTAACAGTTCGTGAGGGAATTCCTTGTATTAAACAAAGATAAAACTCAATGCTATGTCGCAAATGTTTTCCAATAGTTGCTTGATTCAATAATTCACTTTTTAAGCAAAACTGAAGATCGTTAAGATTTAAACATAGATTTTTAAGATCCTCAAAAAGATTTTGATGTAGGTTTTTCATTTTATAGGTTAAAGGGTTACAATACGGATAATACCGTTAACAAATTTTTTCACTGGAACTGTTTGATACCCTAGTGACTTATTTATTTTACTGATTTCATAAATAAGATCCATATGATAAAAAATATCGCGGTAAGCTTTCCAAAGCCCATAAGAAGACTGATAGATATGAGTAGGCTCTGAATTTACTCCGTTAACTTCTAAGATCTTAAACTCCTCCCCTTTTTCTAAAGCATCCCAACTATTGAATTTAATATCAAATCTGCCGTAATAAAAACCAGGCAATTGATCGGACCATTCTTTAAGAGTTTTAGTAAGTTGTGGAGTGATTTTGGATCTAGCATCCCGAAACTCAGTGCCTAGGTTATGACTTCCTACAGGCTCTATTAACAAATTTTTGCCTGAAGGGAGTATATGATTCCATTCATTTTTAAATTTTTTTTCTAAGAAGACTATGCGGTGTTTTAATCGAATATTACTTCTAATTAAATACCCTAAAGTCTTTTGTCCGTCCCCCTGGATACTACAAAACACCTTTTCAGTAATCGAAGTGATTTCAAAACGACTCTCGTCGGGTAGTTTGTAAAACAAAATACCTGCTTCGTTTTCATATGCACAGAATTCTTGAATCAGAAGTTCTTCAAAATGTGAGTTTCTAAAGTAAGCATCGAGCTCATCTATCGAATTAAGTATACGTACCTCTTTGCCTCGCTCTGAATCATCAGGTTTAGCTACAATCGGGAAACTAATTTGATGTGATTGTATTAACTGATCTAATTCCCTTTTTGAAGTCTCTTTGTTTGCTTTAAATGTTTTTGGAATCCAGTTTTCAGGAAATTTAGACAGGTAGGACCATTTTGAGACTTCGAAAGCACCACTGTTATTCATAAGTGGATTCAATGTGTTAAAGTAGGTGAAATTTTTAGCGCGAATGGCTAGATACATCCAGTAAAAATAAGCTGGAATGTACAACACCAAAAAGGGCCAAAACTCATAACTAAGTATTCGTTTGTTAAGAATCATAAATAGTGTATCGGTAAATTCATTTATTGATTCCAATTTGCATCTGCTTTTTCCTGAAAAAATTCAGGTTGAGCTTGCCACTTTGTTTGTGTATTTATAAAATATGTTTTAAAAAACAAATATAAACTGTCGTTTTGAATTAAATATGCTTCTGGGTTAACTTCAACCTGCTCCCCTTTTGCCATTGCATAGGCACACCAGCCTCCATATTTGGGAATATAGCGCTTTGAGTTTTTATCAAAAAGAGTTTTGTTTTGTACTGAAGAAAAATAGTAAACAACACCCAAAACCTCGGATTTTATAGACTCACGACCTTCTGTTGGAGTTCCTGAAAAATAGGAAACTACATCATAACCCTGAACAGCAAGGTTTGAGCTCGATAAATTGAAGTCTTTGGATCCCTTGTTTTGAGCTAAATTGACATTTGAAATAAAAAGAAAGATAAGAGCTGCTGTTATTTTCATAAGTAAATTGAGGTTAAATTGATTTAGGAGGTTAAAACTTTATAACTTTGTGAATATACAAATCAATTTGTATGCCAAAAAAAATGCTATGATAAAAGATGCTACATTGATCGTTGATGGTTTAACCATAAAACATAGTACCCGAAGAATCGCCTATCAGATTTATGAAGCAAATTTTAATCACAAAGCAATATATATGATAGGAGTAGCTAAGAGCGGAGTGCTCTTTGCTAAAAGCATCATTACGGTATTGAAAGAAATTTCTAACCTTGACATTCATTTTATTCAACTTGAAATTAATAAAAAAGACCCGCATCTCCCCATAAAAACATCTGAAGACCTCAGCGTTTTAAAAAATCAATCTGTAGTTTTAGTAGACGATGTACTCAACACAGGAAGCACCCTTATCTATGCGGTAAAGCACCTACTCGAAGTACCTCTAAAGCAATTAAAAACGGCTGTTTTAGTTAATCGAAACCACAAAAACTATCCTATAAAAGCTGACTTCAAAGGCATTTCTTTGTCGACATCCATCAACGAACATATAGAAGTCAATCTAAATCCAAAATCTGAAGGGGTTTACCTAAACTAAGTGCCTTATGCTTAGGGCTATTTCTTGAGGTGTAGCGTTGTCTACAGAAACTATATGAGATGCCTTTCCATAAAAAGGAAGTCTTTCGAACAAATGTTTTCCAATATATTCTAACAAATTTTCTTTAGTTTGAAGGTGACTGATTAAAGGCCGCTTATGACGCTCTGTAAATAAACGATCAACTAAAGTTACTAAACTGGCTTTTAAATAAAAGCTAACTGCGTTTGAATTCAAAATATAATCCATTGAGTCATAATAACAAGGCGTTCCTCCACCTAAAGATAAAACTATAGGCTCTTTTTGAGTTAGAAGTTGCTCTAAATACTGTCTTTCTTTTTTTCTAAAATAAAGCTCTCCTTCAACATCAAATATGTTTTTAATGTTCATTTTCTCTTGTTCTTCTATGTAAGAATCTAAGTCAACATATGGAATATCAATAGATTGGGCAAGAGGTATTCCAACTCTAGATTTTCCACATCCCATATAGCCTAAAAGTACAATTGTATTAGTCAAAAGATCATTTTAAAATTCAGTTGTAAATTTAGCGAATAAGAATATGAAATATTAATATTTGCGCGTATATTTGCACCCTTAAAATACCAAAAAAGATCTGGTAGCTCAGCTGGTAGAGCATCTCCCTTTTAAGGAGAGGGTCCTGGGTTCGAACCCCAGCCAGATCACTTTTATTGTTATTGTTTTAAGATCTGGTAGCTCAGCTGGTAGAGCATCTCCCTTTTAAGGAGAGGGTCCTGGGTTCGAACCCCAGCCAGATCACTACAGCGCACGTGGCGGAATTGGTAGACGCGCTAGCTTGAGGGGCTAGTGGGATTTTTCCCGTGGAAGTTCGAGTCTTCTCGTGCGCACTAGATATTTTACCTCTATTCCAATTCCATTGCTTTTTAATTTCGTATTTTTGTTTAAGCTTTCTTAAAGAAACATAAACCAATGGATCGGATTAAAAGTAGTTTTAGCATAAAAAACCTTGAGAATATGTCGGGAATCAAAGCACACACCATAAGAATTTGGGAAAAACGCTATAACCTATTATCTCCCGAAAGAACTAATACCAATATTCGTAAGTACTCTTTAGACAGTCTTCGGAAATTACTTAACATTACTCTTTTATACAACAACGGTATTAAGATTTCGAAAATAGCAAAACTCAGTGAAACTGAAATTCCTGTCTTGGTTCGCGATCTTTCGCTTAAGTCTAAATCAGAACAAACATCAATTAATGCTTTGAAACTGTCTATGATTAATTTCGATTCCTTATTATTCGATCTTACATTTAATGAAGTTATAAAAGTAAAGGATTTTGAATTTGTTTACATAAAGATATTTGTACCTTTAATGACAGAACTCGGTATTTTGTGGCAAACAGGAGCAATAAGTCCTTCCCACGAGCATTTCATAACCAACCTTATAAAACAAAAAATACACGTTCTAACGGATCTTATTCAGTCCAAAATCAAACATCCCAAAAATGAGCCTTGCTTTGTTTTGTTTTTACCCGAAAATGAAATTCATGAATTGAGTTTATTATTTTTAAACCAGCTGATTTTATCAAAAGGGTTTAAAACTATTTTTCTAGGTCAATCATTGCCAACCAATAGCTTAACAACCCTTTTCAGCTCTGCTTCTAAACTCCATTTTGTAACCTTTTGTACTGTAGAGCCTGGACCTTTTAAAATCGATGCTTTTTTAAAGGATTTTAATGAGCAAGTTTTAATAAGCGACAACTATACTTTATCCGTATTCGGCAATAGGATTAAAGATGTAACCCTGAACACATTGCCTGAAAAAATACATTTATTAAAAGAACTTGATGAATTTAAAACTGAATTTTTAGAACCAAGTGTGAATGTATAATTTTTTATATAAATTTGCTTAATAATTGAACTCGAAATCAATGAAAATTATATTTGACAATATTTCTGACGAATGCAGTAAACTGGTTACTAAATCATACAGCACCTCATTTTCGTTAGCTACCAAAATGTTGAATGTATCCATACGAAAAGACATCTATAATATTTATGGTTTTGTTCGTTTTGCAGACGAAATTGTAGATAGTTTTCATTCCTACAATAAAGAAGATTTATTGAATCGTTTTGAAAGTGATTTATATCACGCTTTAGATCATAAAGTAAGTCTCAACCCGATTTTAAACTCATTTCAACATACCTACCATCAATATAATCTAGATTTAGAGCATATCAAGGCTTTCCTTAAAAGTATGCGGTGGGATTTACACAAAAAGAAGTACCTCTCACAAGACGACTACAAAGAATATATTTATGGTTCAGCAGATGTAGTGGGTCTAATGTGTCTAAAAGTATTTGTCAAGGGGGATATCGCCCTCTACAACAATCTCAAGGACTCTGCAATGGCTCTAGGCTCAGGATTTCAAAAGGTAAACTTCTTAAGAGATTTAAAAGCAGATCAAGAAGGATTGGAACGCTCCTATTTTCCGGGCACGAACATGAAAAATTTTGATGAGAAATCCAAAGCAATCATTATACATGAAATTGAAATGGATTTTAAATCAGGATTAAAAGGTATTTTAGGACTGCCTAAGGAAGCTCGGTTTGGAGTTTATACAGCTTATAAATACTACTACAAGTTACTCCTAAAACTAAAGAAAATACCTTCGAGTGACATTAAAGAAACACGTGTACGTGTTCCCAACTATCAGAAATTTAGTGTTCTGGCTCGGTCTTATTTCAATTACCGTTTTAATACTTTATAAATGACTACTTTTTTTTGGATCTTAATTTATATTTCTACTTTTATTTTCATGGAATTCATGGCTTGGTTTTCTCATAAATACATCATGCATGGTTTTCTATGGCATTTACACAAAGATCACCACAAAAAAGACCACAGTTCCTGGTTTGAACGTAATGATTTGTTTTTTATATTTTATGCAGTTGTCAGTATGACTCTTGTAATATTATGGGGAGAATTTGGATTTTGGGCTGGCTTACCAATGGCGCTCGGAATTTTTACCTACGGAATGAGTTATTTTGTTGTGCATGATATTTTCATACATCAGCGCTTCAAAATATTCAAGAAAACAAATTCGAAATATGCAAAAGGATTAAGGAGAGCGCATAAAATACATCATAAAAACATCCATAAAGAAGATGGAGAATGTTTTGGTATGCTTTGGATTCCTTTAAAGTATTTTAAATAGGAATATTAATTCTTAGACCAATTATTGGTAAAGTCACAATACTTGTAATCTTTACTAATACTGACATAAGTATCTGCAATTTTTTCTTTAGTCCATTTTTCAATAGCACGCAATTGCTTGTCTTTTAGAGCGAGTTCTTTGATCCTAATAAAATCTTTAGAATAGTCTGCTATATGCTCCTCAAAACGATTGTTTATTTTGATGATCTTGTATTTTTTTAATCCAGAACGATCTTCATCTAATAAAGGGAGAGAAATTTCTCCTTCTTCTAAATTACTTACTTGATTGTATAGCGTAGGGTCCATTTTAGTAAGTTCAAAACGCGTATCCCCCGTAACAGGGTTAATTAGAGTTCCACCGCTATTTTTAGTTTCTTTCTCACTTGAAAAGTTGAAGGCCGCAACTTCAAAGGTTATTTCTTCGTTAAGAATGTGCTTTCGAAGAGAGTCTAAAACTACTCTTGACTCTTCTAGTTGATCTGGTGCAACTTTAGGAGTCAATAATATATGTCTTACATCTACTTGCTGACCTCTAATTTTATCTACCGTCAGAATATGCCATCCAAAATCTGACTTAAACGGCTTTGATATCTGACCTTCTTCCAGTCTAAAGGCTGCATCTCTGAACTCTTTCACCATTCTTGGACGTTTTCTGTGCAGGGTATACTTTCCTCCGGTAGAACGGGATCCAGGGTCTTGAGAATAAAGAATAGCTTTGGATGCAAAGCTTAGACCTTTTTCTTCAACGTCATTTTTAAAATCTTTTAGTCGCTCTATCACTCGTTGAGTCTCTTCATCTTTAATCTTAGGTTCAACAACAATTTGAGCCAATTCTATTTCGGTACTAAAAACAGGAAGCTCATCGACAGGAATTGCATCAAAAAAATTCCTAACCTCTTCTGGAGTAATTTCTATTTTAGAAACAATTTCGGACTGCATTAAAGAAGCTAGTTTTTGAAGCTTATTGATTTCAAAAAGCTGTTCTCTAAAAGAAAGCTCATCGGGTTTATTATAAAATTCAAGAACTTTTTCCATGCTTCCCAATTCTTCCGTAAAATATTCGATACTCTGATCTACGTAACTATAAACCTCTGAATCGCTAATTACAAGACTGTCCTGGACGGCGTGATGCGCATAAAGCTTATCTTCCATTAACTTACCTAACAATTGACAGCGTTCAATACCATCTGTAGGGATTCCTTGTGACCTCATGTCAACTAAGGTCTTATCAATATCTGAATCCAGGATAACATAATCTCCTACAACAGCTGAAACACCATCAATTTTAACTCGCTTTGAAGTGCTATCTGATCCAAGTGGTCCTTGAGCAAAACCTTCAAAACTAATAACAAAAGCAGTTAAAAGGAGTAAGGTGTTTTTAACGGTAAAGTTGAAATTTCTTTGTACGTATTGCATCTTGTAATATTTCTTTATCAAATTGTCTTATAAAATCAAGTTTCCTTTTGTTAAAAACAATTTTACGAATTGTATTTTCTATTGAGACTAAAGGAGCTGTCTCGTTTCGTAGCATATAATCATTAACAAAAAGCAAATATACTTCGAAAGCATCCTCTACAAGAAAAAATTGTGATTTTTTTAAGTACTCGTCAAAGTTTTTTTCATCAATAATAGAAAGGGATCGAATCACTTCTCTTTTTGAAAGCCATAAAGAATCTCTTAATTCAAATGAATTGAACTGAAAAGAAAGCGAATCTAAAAACCTAATGTCCTCTTCTTGAAAACGAATTAGCTTTTCTTTTATCTCCAGTATGTCAATGTTTTCTTCAGGTAAAGCAATATATCTGAAGCTCATCAAAACATCATTCAATCTAAAATTGTTTTGGTTTTTGAAATAATAGGCTTGAATTTCTTCTTTGCTTATTAAAGTGTCTATACTCGATTTAACTATAGACTCCTTGTATGTTCGACTCCAAAGATCAGAGTGATAAGAACTTACCAATTCGTCTAACCCTTGCTGTGTTTCTATATCTAAATTAATTATTGCTTGATCAAAAAGCAACTGCTTCCTTGCCCATCCATCAATATAATTTTCTGCTTGTAAAATACTATCGTTCTGAGAGGAAAATGTTGTAATATTGTCACTGAGTTCTGACTGATATAAGTATGAATTTCCTGCTCGCGCAATTACTGGATCATTCGCTACATTATACAACTGGTCACAGCTTGCAAAAAGAAATATCAGAAACAATAAAAAGTAATTACCAGTCCGAAACAGCTTAAGAAGTCTAATTGTATTAACTCGGAATGATTTTTGCATATAATGGTTTTAACATTTGAACGAAAAAAAAGACATTTATTGTACAAATCAACGTCTTTTTTATTATAAATTCTTGATAACTTTATTAATGTACTGAAAATCAATACATTAATTGTTTATAAATATTTTTTTATTAACAACTATCTGTCTAACTTGCATGTAGATTAAAAGGAATGAAACAAAGTGCTTATTTTTTTATACTGTTCATATTCCTCGCTTCCTCAAAAGCGTATACAAATTCACCTCTTTTATTTTCTGCAGACCATGTTAATTTGAATCAAGATATTGTAAAATTATTTTATAGCAATGGTGAAATTCAAATAGATGGTTTAACAGGCGTAGGATCTATTCAAATATATAGTATCATCGGCAACGAAATATCAAGATTCAATTCAGAATCACTTGATAATTTCAAAAAATACATTTCTTTGGATTCGGGAAGCATGTATATCGTTCGTATAGAAACTGAAACGACTGTCAAAACATACAAGCTAATTGCAAATTAGTTTTACCCTTTTCAAACAAACACACTTTACATTATTGATATAGGGTAGCCGTTTAAAAAATTATGGGCTGTAGTTTGGTGCTTCTTTGGTTATCTGAATGTTATGAGGATGACTTTCTCTAATTCCTGAGGCAGTTAATTGCACAAACTTTCCTTTTTCCTTGAGAACTTCAATATCCGAAGCCCCACAATACCCCATTCCTGCTTTCAGCCCACCTATAAATTGATGAATACTCTCGACCAATTCCCCTTTATAAGGGACACGTCCAACAATTCCTTCAGGCACTAATTTTTTAATGTCGTCTTCAATATCCTGAAAGTAGCGATCTTTACTTCCTTTATTCATGGCTTCAACTGAACCCATTCCACGATAAGATTTAAACTTTCTTCCTTCAAATATAATAGTTTCACCAGGTGATTCTTTGGTTCCAGCTAATAGACTTCCGAGCATTACGCAGGATGCCCCAGCGGCTATAGCTTTAGGTATATCTCCGGTATACCGTATTCCACCATCAGCAATAATCGGGACTCCACTTCCCTTGATGGCTTCGGCAACTTGAAGCACAGCTGATAATTGAGGATAACCAACACCTGCTATGATTCGAGTAGTACATATTGAACCTGGTCCAATTCCAACTTTAACAGCATCGGCTCCTAGATCGACTAAATACTTAGCTGCAGCTCCTGTTGCTATATTTCCAACAACAACATCAAGATCAGGGTAACTAGCTTTTACTTCTTTTAAAACAGATGCAACACCTTTGGTATGTCCGTGTGCAGTGTCAATAACAATGGCATCAACCCCAGCATTAACTAGGACTTTTGTACGATCAACAGCATCAGATGTAACACCAACTGCTGCCGCTACACGCAGTCTTCCGAAGGCATCCTTATTGGCAATAGGTTTAGTCGTATGCTTAGTGATATCTCGAAAAGTAATTAACCCTACCAAGTTTTGATTTTCATCAATTACAGGTAGTTTTTCGATTTTGTGTTTTTGTAATATTTCTTCTGCATCTGAAAGAGAAGTTCCTTCTTTTACCGTAATGAGATTTTTAGAGGTCATTACTTCTGTAATAGGTCTTTGGTCGTTTTTCTCAAAACGCAAATCTCTATTAGTAACAATACCACTTAGCTTACCTTGTTCATTCACAATTGGAATACCTCCAATTTTATATTGTTGCATGTTGCGGTTTGCATCGGCAACAATAGCTGTTAGGGGAAGAACTACGGGGTCTAAAATCATTCCTGATTCAGATCGTTTCACCATTCTAACTTTAGCAGCCTGCTCTTCTATGGTCATGTTCTTATGTAAAACTCCAATCCCACCTTCACGAGCCATGGCAATTGCCATTTGACTTTCGGTAACGGTATCCATTGCTGCGGATACAATTGGGATATTTAACGGAATGTTTTTTGAAAAATAGGAGTTGATTTTTACATCACGGGGCAAAACATCAGAATAGGCAGGTACCAAAAGTACATCATCGTATGTTAGGCCTTGTTCAACAAATTTTGGGTTGTCTAGAATCATAGCAACTATTTAGAAATTAGTTGCGAGCAAAATTATGGAATTATAAGCGTTTAACGACTAAAATATGAGAGTTTTATTTAAAAAGGTCTTTTGAAACTATATAAACACCCGCTACATAGCTCAATGTCATTAAGATTCCAGAGAAAATAACAACATAAGAAAATATAGAATATCCAAGCCAAAGCATATATATACTTCCAAAAGTCAGTAATACCGATATAAATGGTTCGACAGTTAAAAATAATTTTAGATTAGTTGATTGATTTGTACCCCAAACCAAAATACCCAGCATAAAAAAGATAAATGAAAGAGATAAAATATGGGTATGTATGATCGTTAGCATCTCACGTTTCCCTTTTTTAAATTTCATGGTCTCAGAACCACTATTTCCTTCGTTCCCATTATAGTTTTCAATTACTCCTGTTGGAGTTACACTATCGGTTTGCCTTACAAAGTTGAGGCCTGTAAAATAACCTACAGATAGCGCAATCAAAAAAGAAAACAGAAATAGCTTAATTGGTTTAGGAAGGAGCTTGATGTAATTTGTAACTAACATTAAGGGGTGGTTTCTATTTCAAATCCTTGTAAGGACTGAAGTAAGTGATTGATGGATGAGGTCATTGATTTTACAGAAATTGTAGCACCCGATATTGGAATAATTTCTTTTCCATAGCCTAAAATCGAAAATCTATCTTTGGATATAAATTGAGACAACCAGCGCTTGCTTCCTATTTCACCACCATAATCTTCACGATAAATTAACACCTTCGCTTTAACTATAATGAGGTCTTTATTCAATAACACTAAATACTCAAAACTATCTGTCTTACTAGGTGCAGTTCCAATAAAAGCATACCCTTGAAGCGTTTCTTGTGTTCTTATCTCTAAAAATGTACTGGCCTGAAGGAAACTGTTGTTTGGAATTTTGAACGTGTTTTGTTCTAGATTAAAGATTTCAACATTAAAGGTTTTTCTGATTTCTTTCTGAACTTGCTTCTCAATATTTTTGGACAAAGAATCATTCTTGGGCAAGAATAGGGAGCTCATAAAAAGAGTTATTGAAAGACTGAAAAAAGTTAAAAAACGAATCATTAGTGCAAATATATTTTAGTTATTAAAAAGGAACAATTTTATTTAGATTAATTTTAAATAAATTTAAAACCAAACTCCAACTCCCATATTAAACTGCCCAAAAGCAGAAGTAGCTACTCCCGTTTCTTTGTTCTGGTAGTCTACTTTAAATACAGATCCTGGAGCTAAATGGTAGGATAGACCTGTTGTCCATTCTTTTCTATGAAATGCAGGGTTTTGAACCAAAGCACCTTCGGTTTCAGCATGAGTATTGAAGTTTTCGTAGCGAATAAAACCTTCTAAACGCTGTTTGTTTGCTGTAGGCAAAAGGTTATAGGCAGCTTCTATATAATAACCCGAAATTTCTTTTCCCAGATCCTTAGTTGTTAGCATATTGTATTGGTTCGTGTCAGAAAGGTTTGCTTGAATAAACTGGCCTCGTGCAGAGAATTTTCTTAATCGATAACGTGCATCTACTCCGAGCATAGAAATACCAACGGTACTTCCCAAAATTCCAGCCTGATCATCAACAGCTTGGGTTCTTCCAAAGTATCCTGAAAGTCCAAGGCGTAATCCTGGAATACCATAGTAATCAAGTTTTGATGAAAAATTAAATTCATCTACGGTTGACTCTGCCCCTTTTTGACGACCGCTTCTCAAGCCATTACTCCCTTTAAGCTTCCCTTCTGTTCCATCGTGAGATAAAAAGCCGTTAAAAATATAAGCCTGATATCTTAAAGCTATTTCATCAAAACGACCAGAAACTCCAAAACCAATCTCCCTCCATGTTGTAGGTACTATTGCGTTATCTAGGCTAGGGCGCTCAACACCATTAAACGTAGTTGGTTCATGATATTCATTAACAATACCCATGGGAACCAACATTAAACCAGCTCTAAGATTAACCGTAGGAGTTAAATTATAATTTATAAAGGCTTGTTCTACATAAACTTCTTTAACATGCTCAAATTCAATTTCAGTTACAAACTGAACTCGTTCATTAAATTTATAACCAAACAAAAGAACCAAACGCTGTACATCTAGGTCCCCATTTTTATGCAGTGGCTGGTTGTATAAAATCTCTCCATATCCACCCAGTGTAACTCCTTGCGGAATACCATCCAGATTTGATAAAATACGCTGGTAACCGTTGATCTGAATTTGGGAGGATGTAATGCTATCTTTCAGGGGATTTTGGAGTTGAGCTTGTTGTGCAAAACCAGAAGAAAAAACCAGCACAATTAAAATAGAAAAAAAATGTCTCATAAGTCTTATTTAGATTGATTAAAAATAATAATGCAAATATATATTCCGTTTAGCAATTCTCAAAGCTTATTTAGAATTAATTTAAATAAAAATAGTAAGTGATTGATTATAAGCGTATTCAAACTTAATAGGGTCGATATTGAGTGGAATCTTTTGCTGATTGAAATACGATATTAATTTTTCAGACGGCATATTACCTGTCAAATTATCAGCGGCCATAGGGCATCCACCAAAACCTTTAATTGCTCCATCAAAGCGATTACATCCCGCTTCATGAGCTGCCTTAATCTTACTAAAAGACTTCTCAGGTTGGGTATGGAAATGAGCTCCTATTTCTATCTCAGAATACTGATTAATAGCTGCTTTGAATATCTCCGAAATGTCATTAGTTTTAGCTGAACCCACCGTATCTGAAAGCGAGATAATTTGAATCCCTTTTTGAGCCAAAAGATCTATCCAATTCGTAACAATTTTGACCGACCAAGGATCTCCATAGGGATTACCAAATCCCATGGATAAATAAAGAACCAATTTTTTGCCTGAATTATTGCAAACTTCTATCAACTGATCTAATAAAAATAGGGCTTCTTGTTGCGTTTTATGGGTGTTTCTCATTTGAAAATTTTCAGATACAGAAAGAGGAAAACCTATATAAGTAATAGCATCATACTTGACAGCCTCAAATGCACCACGCAGGTTTGCAACAATAACCAAAAGTTCTGACTTACTTTCAGAAAAGTCAATGTTTTCGAGAACAACTGCTGTATCCTTCATTTGAGGAATTGCTTTTGGAGAAACAAAGCTTCCAACATCCAACACATCAAAACCTACAGAGAGCAGAGACTGAATGTACATGATTTTTGCTTCCGTTGGAATCCAATTCTTAATTCCTTGCATAGCATCTCTAGGGCATTCAATAAGAATGGGAGTTTTCATGCTTTAAAGATACACTTTTGTCTAAAACAGAAGATACAAAGCGATGCATATCAAAATAATTCCTTGAATAAAATTCATCCAATACCTAACCGTCGGTTTTTTTAATAAGGAAGATGCAATGAATGCAGATGTTAGGGATACAATTGAAAATATAACTAAGGCTTGGAGTATAAAAATAGTTCCTAAAACAGCATATTGGTATGCATCTGAAAGGGTATCATGAAATAAGAACCCAGGAAAAAACAGCCAAAAGAACAAGGTCACTTTTGGGTTAAGTAGGTTCATTATAAAACCTTTTTTGAAAATACTAAGCGAATTTTGTTCTTTTAAAGCTTCTGATGAATTTTCAATAGATAAATTACGGAATGTTTGAACAGCTAAAAAAGCAAAATAAAGTGCTCCTGCGATTTTAACCACATAAATTAAGTTGGGATACACTTCAATAAACTGACCCCAGCCCAATACTAAAACCAGGGTGTGAAAAGGCAAACCACAAACTAAACCAGCAGCTAGTAAAAAACCCGACTTTACCCCTTTTGAAACACTCTCACTAAGCACCAAAAGAATATCTGGTCCAGGAGAAAGCGTCAAAGCAATTGAGGCAAGTATAAATGAATAAAGTGTTTCCATATAAAAATGAATTCAAAGTTCGATATTTTTTTCAAATAACAGGATTCCAAGTATATTTACAAAAAAATAAAAAGAGCAAAATGATCGACCGAATTGAAAATGAAATTGAGACTCTAAAGTTACAGCTAATTGAGCACCCTTTGTACAAAATGATGAAAAGTAAGGAAGACATAAAAGTCTTTATGGAGCATCATATATACGCTGTTTGGGATTTTATGTCTTTAGTGAAAAAACTCCAATTAGATTTGACAACCACAACACTACCGTGGATTCCAAACAAAATGCCTTTTGCGGGTAGACTAATCAATGAGATTGTTTGGGGCGAAGAAACCGACATCAATAAAGATGGTGTGGCTATGAGCCATTTCGAAATGTACCTTCAAGCGATGGATCAAGTGGGTGCTGAAATGAATCCTATAAAGGAATTTTTGAACGGAATTGAAAAGTCTGAATCAATTGAAAGCCATATTAATTCGGTTGATTTACCCCTGTTTTTAAAAAACTTCCTCCTTTTTACTTTTAGTGTAATTGAATCTAATAAAACACATGTAGTTGCTGCAGTTTTTTCTTTTGGACGTGAAGATTTAATACCAGACATGTTTATTGAAATGGTTAAAACCATAAATAATGAATCAAATTTAAATTTAAGTCACTTGATTTATTATCTTGAGCGTCATATTGAAGTTGATGCCGGTGAACATGGCCCAATGGCTTTGAAAATGATTCAAGAATTGTGTGGTAAAGACCCTGTTAAATGGGAAGAAGCGCTTGAAGCTTCAAAAACTGCACTTCGCCATAGAATTGCCTTGTGGGATGGAATCTCTTCTTTAATTTTAAAACCAATAACCAATTGAGTATTATGAAAACACTTTATTTATTTACCTTCCTGTTTTGTGCAACACTAGGTTTTGCTCAAACAAATGCTTCTGACCCTTTCGCTGAGACCATTGAATCAGAAGATTTACGTCAATTATTATATGTATATGCTTCCGATTTTTTTCAGGGAAGAGAAACTGGAACATTAGGACAGAAAAGAGCCGTTAAATTTTTAAAAGAATTTTATGAAACTCGCGGAATAAAAGCCGGAGCAGGAAGTGAGGATTACTTTCAAAAAATGACCCTAAATATTAGAGACAAAGAAGTTAAAACAGAAAACGTAATTGCAATCATAGAGGGTTCTGAAAAACCAGAGGAGTATCTTGTTCTTTCTTCTCACCTAGACCACATTGGAATTCGTAAAGGCTTAATAAACAATGGAGCTGATGATGATGGTTCTGGAACCGTAAGTCTGTTAGAGATTGCTGAAGCTTTTCAAAAAGCTGTAGAGGCGGGTAATGGCCCTAAAAGATCTGTTGTATTTTTACATGTAACAGGAGAAGAAAAAGGCTTACTTGGCTCTAAATACTACACGGACAACCCACTCTACCCTTTAGCCAATACCATCGCTAATTTAAATATTGATATGGTTGGACGTACAGACCCTAAGCGTGTAAATGATAACCCAAATTACATTTACCTAATCGGCTCTGATCGATTGAGTACTGAATTACATGAGCTATCTGAAGAGGTAAACAAAGCTACCGTGAACATTGATCTAGATTATACCTTCAATGCCCACGATGATAAAAATAGATTCTACTTTAGAAGTGATCACTACAACTTTGCTAAGAACAATATCCCGGTTATTTTCTACTTCAACGGAACACATGCAGATTACCATAGACCTACCGATACGGTTGAGAAAATTGAATTTGACCTCATGGAAACAAGGGCTAGATTAATTTTTGCTACTGCTTGGGAATTGGCTAATCGCGAAGAACGTATTAAATTAATTGAAGAATAAACTATGAGATTTTCTTAATAAAAACAAACTGGCATATATGAAAAATATACTTATAATTTCATTTACCCTACTTTGCTTTGTTTCCTATGGTCAAGAGCTAGAAGAAGATGTTTCGAATGAGATTACCACTATTTCTTTTCAGAAAATAGATTCACTAGAAGTTTATAAAATCAAGAGGGTCTCTTTAGGAATTAAATTAGGGATTCCAAACATTGCTGGTTTTTCTGCAGAAGCAATTACGCCAATTCTTGGAAATAGAATTGCTCCCTACATTGACTTTAGCTCATTTCCTGTAAACACAGACGAAACTGATTTAGACCTAAAATATACTGAGTTTGGTTCAAATTTTTATTTTGGGGATAATGGACAAGGTTTTTATGTTGGTGTTGGTTTTGGAACCCTTAATACAGACATTGATTTCAAAAATATAGAGTTTGAGGAAAATGGTAATCGAGGAAGAGGAACTGGAACGATTAATACAAAAATTAACACCACCAACCTTAAACTGGGAATCAAAACAGGAGGCCGTGTATACTTTCGTCTCGAAGTTGGTTATGGAATTGGAACAATCCCTCAAGAGGTAACTGTTAACGGAAAGTTTAGCTATGAAGACAGTAACGGAGTTACTAAAAAATCTAAAGGAACCGAAACCGAAGAATTTCCTTCTATTCCTGGAGTAAACGACAAGGGGGTATTGGTTGGTAATTTTGGATTCGGAATTTCTTTCTAAAGAAAAAATCAATACGGTTTATTAATAAAAAAACGCCTCCAATATAGAGGCGTTTTTTATCATAGTATAATGAATTATTAAGCATTTAAGCTTATTCATGATCTTCACCATGGTCTTGGTTATCCGTATCTTCAACTTGTAAAGAAGCAATTAAACCACCTGCATCAAAATAGTCCCCACCTGCAACGATAAGTCCGTCTTGAAAGTCGAAAGTATGATACGAAATAAGTTCCCATGATTTGCCAGTTTCAGTATGATTTCCAGTCCATTTTCCATAAGTTCTTACACTTCCATCAGGCAAACCCGTGTCAGCAGAAACTCCAGGCAACCAATTAACAGGTGTAAACACAACATCATCCATAAGATCATGCCATGCCTTAAGGTAAGGTCCATATGCCTCTTTATTGAGAAGTCCAGCTCCATGGAATGCAGCTTGCCATTCAAGATCTGGATGTGCCAATGCAACTTGCTTGTCTAAATCAGCTTCTGTTCCTTGAAGTTCAAAAAGTAATTTTGCTGTTTCTACGTTTTTAGCGAAATCTGGATGTGGTCCAGGTGCAGTAGCGCATGAAATAACAAAACACACCAACGGAATAAATAGAAATTTCTTCATTTGAATATAGTTTAAAAGTTAATACTATCAAATATAGTTAAATCTAGATTAAGTGAATTAATCTAGAAAAATGAAAATTAAAAAATTGCAAAAAATCACTTAAAATGACTAGAAAATAGGAGGAACTGATTGAAAAATGGCAAAAATGAACTAATAATGACTAAAAATGAAGAAAATCAAAATGATGGATTCATAGCTCTTTGCAATAAAAATGGAAGCAAATGCTTCCTTTTTTATTGGCTTGATAACCTACAATACAACCCTATTTCTTAGAAAGATGGTTTTATTTAATCACACCAAGTTGAGTCAAGAATGAAAGATTATCGAAAAAATCTTGCTCTTTTAATATTTTCCCGTTTTTCATGGTAACAAGTGTTACCCCAGAAATATCAACTTTATTATTCGATGCAGGGATTCCAAATAACTCTCCATCATGCGTTCCCTTAAATTGCCAGTGTTTAACTAAATTATCACCTTCACCAAATGAAGATAAAATGATCATTTCTGCATCCGAAAATCCTATTAAATAGTTATTGTAGTAAGCTTTAAAAGCTTCTATGCCTGTTATATTCTCCGTAGCAGTAACTACAGTTGCTTCAGTATCAAAGTTATCGGCATTGATAAGGTCAATGTTTCTAGTTGAAAACATAGTTTCCCAAACAGTTGAATACATCGTAAGATCTCGTTCAAGGTTTAATTTTTTAGTTTCCATTTCTTTACAAGCATCACTTGGCTGTTGCGCACAACTTGCAATTAGAAATAACATAAATACGGCAATTGATTTTTTCATTTTAATATAGTTTTATATTTTATAAATATAAAAAATAAATTGCATTTAGCAATTGAATTTCGTGTTGAATTTAAAATTTAAAAATTAAGCAAAAACAGTTAAAAATGACGAGAAAAGAAGAAAAAGTAAAACTGACGTGAATAGTTAGAGATTTTGATGTTTATTTGAAATAAAGTAGTTTGTTATTGGGATTACAACTCATTCCAAATTGACTGTTTAGTACAAGTATATTTCTATGCGTTGTACCCACATTTTTGAAATCAATTATGGTCTTTGGAATTTATTTAAAGTTGGTATTTGAATATCTTCTGAGGGAATTAAAAAAATAGATTACATTTAATAGATGCAATTGAAGTTACTTAAAAGTGTAATGCTTTTTTGTTTACTGTTATAAAATCAACTACTTCATCTAGGGGATAATTATATGGAAATCAGTAATGAGAAGGACGTCTATTACAGGTGTTATTTGTTGCCTTTTTGCTTTTATTATAATACTCTATACCTGAAGTTGGATGTCGAATATGATATAAATATATTTATGGCTATTGAATTAAGATCAGAAATTACTTGTCCAGAATGTAGTTTTAAAAAAACAGAGCAAATGCCAACAAATGCTTGTCAGTTTTTTTATGAGTGTAGCAATTGTAAAAAAATACTTAAGCCAAACACAGGCGACTGCTGTGTTTACTGCTCTTACGGATCAGTTTCCTGCCCTCCTATTCAGGAAAATAAAAATTGTTGCTAACTGTTTTTAAATTAAAAACAAAACTACACAAACAACCAATCAGTTATTAATGAATATGTTTAAGTATGATTTAGTGCAGAAATATTTTATCTTATTTCAACTCAAAGCGCACTTAATTATCTTAAAATTAGTACATTAGGTAAAAACCACAATGTCATGACTGAAATTTTGTATACTTTAATATTCACTTCTGTACTCATGGGAGGTGTTTATGCTTATGCTGTTTATGCAACAAGAAGCGGAATAGAAGAAGATGAGAATAATAACTTCATACCCGATTCTTGGGAAAAGACCTTTAAGTGGGTGTTTACAGGTAAAGTCTTAATTATGTTTGGATTAGGGTTTGCTGTTGGCTTTTTAGTTAGTAAGTTATTTTTCTAATTTCCAAAAGAACCATTTATAAAGCATTGGAGCAAATTACTTATTCTTATTTAGGTAATGTTCTTCTTCTTTTTGATGCTGATTATTAGCTTGTTAACTGTTTTCAAGTGAATTTGGCTCAAATCAAATTGTACTTTACATCTATGTTGAAAAAATCAACAGATGAGTTTAAAGACTTGCTTTTGTTTGTTACATAAAACAGTTTTGTATCTTGTAATGAATATAACTATATTATGAAAAAGTTACTCCTTTTGTTACTGATAGCTCCTCTGGTCTCTTTCGGTCAAAATATTGAATATATAAACAGTAAAGAGCACAAATCTTCTGGCATGCCTTTTTCACAGGCAACTGTTGTTAATGGTATTATTTATCTATCGGGACAGATAGGAGATGTTAATAATGTTGTTGTAGATGGTGGTATTGGTTCTGAAACAAAACAAGCTCTAAATAATCTCAAAAGCGTTTTAGAGTCAATGAACCATTCAATAAATGATATATTTAAATGCACCTGTATGCTTTCTGACATCAAAGACTGGCCAGAAATGTCAAAAGCATATGTACAATTTTTTAATCGAAAAAATCTTCCGGCAAGAAGTGCTTTTGCAGGGAGTGGTTTAGCTTTAGATGCAAAAATAGAAATAGAATGTTTGGCAGTGTATCAAGGAAATAAAAATACTACACCACTTCAAATAATAGAGATTGTTGAAGATTTACAAGAAGTTGAGGAAACAGTAATTGAATCTACCGAAACAGATCAAGAAGAAATTGTTGAGGTTGAAGACATCGATGTAGAAGATGATTTTGAAGATGTAGATGTTCCTTTTGCGGTTATTGAAGATGTCCCTTTGTTTCCTGGATGTGAGAGCGTAGCTAAGTCAGAACGAAGAAAATGTTTTCAAGAGCAAATCAACAAACATATCAGTAAGAATTTCCGTTACCCTGAAATCGCTCACGAAATGGGAATCCAAGGAAGAGTTTATGTGAATTTCATTATTTCTAAAGATGGAAGTATCACTAACATTAGATTGCGGGGTCCGGATAAAAACTTAGAGAAAGAAGCAAAACGAATTATATCAAAGCTTCCTAAAATGATTCCAGGAAAGCAAAAAGGTCGCCCAGTACGAGTGCCCTTTTCAATACCAATAATTTTTAGATTACAATGAAAAGATTAATTGTATTTATATTTCTTATTTTATTATCCTGTTCAAAGGATAGTCCAGTACCGGATGCACCTACCCCAACACCAATTGTAAAATATACTTTATCAGTTACAGCTTCCGAAGGAGGAAGTGTAAACAATACGGGTGGTACTCATAACGCAAACTCTAGTGTTTCAATAACAGCTACTGCTGATACTGGGTATGAGTTTACTAGTTGGTCTGGAGATGCTTCTGGAACAGATAATCAAGTTTCTAATGTAACTAATAATGGAGCTACAAGCGGAGTAGTAAATTGGACACCTACAGCTGCAGGAACTTATTACTACCAATGTTCAGTACATAATGGTATGTATGGGACAATTACAGTTCAATAACAGGCATATCCTATTTAGTAATTCTAGGGATTTTGAATATATTAAAGTAGTAAACGGAAATATTCAATACTTTGTTAAAGTACAGAAAGTTAAACGAAATAAGTGCTATAAGTTTAGAAATGAAATAGGTAAGATGTAAGCTATAAGCGTTACCGATTAGGCACAAAAAAAGGGCTTGCATTACGCAAACCCTTTGTAATTCTGGGTGGAAGATGGGTCTCGAACCCACGACCTCCTGGACCACAACCAGGCGCTCTAACCAACTGAGCTACAACCACCATTTATGCGGCAAATTTAATACTTTTTTTGACCTCGCCAAAGCCTTCAAAAAGAATTTAAAATAAATTAGTAAACGACTGAATTCCAGGCACTCGCTCTGCCGTAAAACCTTCTGCAGCTGCTACTCCACTCAACCTTCCTAAATTTTGTGCTCGATACCGAACACTTTCCAAAAAGTTTTGACTGCTTATAGGGGTTTGTGGGGCTTTACTTTTTGAATCAAAAAACTGACTTGAATAAGCTTCTATAGATTTCATTTTCTGATCAATATAAGCGGATATGTCTACTACAAAATCGGGCTCAATATCCTTCCACTGAATATAATGATAAACTTGCTTAGGACGCCATGCTTTTTGTGTGGAGCCATCAGCTTGGGTTTCAACCTTAACTAATCCTGACAAGAAACAAGCATTACGGACTAATTCACTTCCTTTAGGGTGATCTATGTGTCTGTCTTCAATTGCATTACACAAAACAACATCGGGCTTGTGCAAGCGAATGAGTTTAATTACTTTCAATTGATGAGCTTCATTATTAGTAAAAAAACCATCTCTAAAACTAAGGTTTTTTCTGAAGGATACTCCTAATATTTTTGCAGCATTTTGGGCTTCTTGATCTCGAATTTCTTCAGTTCCTCTAGTTCCTAATTCTCCGCGAGTTAGGTCAACAATTCCAACTGTTTTACCTGATGCTATTGCCGACAAAATACTTCCTGCACAGCCTAACTCTACATCATCTGGATGTGCGCCAAAAGCTAAAATATCTACTTTCATAGTTTTGAGTTTTTTAGTGCTTCATTAATATCATCTTTCAAATCTTCCAGGTCTTCAATCCCTGTAGAAAAACGAATTAAATTATCTTTAATTCCTTGTAATACCCGATCTTCTGGAGTCAATAAGGCATGAGAAGTTTTACTAGGGATTGTCAGCGTGCTTTCTACCCCAGCCAAACTCATTGCTGGGCGTATTAAATTTAAGTTTTTCTGAAAAACATCAATATCATAAGATGTATTTAGCTCAAAAGAAAGCATACCGCCAAAACCATGCATCTGTCTTTTAGCTAATTCATGATCTGGATGGCTCTTTAGTCCAGGGTAATATACCGAATCAATCGAAGGTTTTTCATTAAGAAATATCGCCAAAGCCATTGCATTGTCATTTTGGGCACGCACACGTATGGACAAGGTTTTTATACTTCTCTCTAAAAGCCATACCGTATAATCGCTTAAGCTACCTCCGAGATTTTTTGCCATTTGAAAAACTACATCTATTTGTTTCTCTGAACCTACTACAGTTCCAGCTAAAATATCGCTATGTCCACCCAAATACTTAGTGGCACTGTGAATTACAAGATCAATTCCAAATGCAATTGGATTTTGATTAACTGGCGAAGCGAATGTATTGTCAATCATACTGATTATACCCCTTTGCTTAGCCATCGAAGCAACAGCTTCTAGGTCAACTATTTTCATCAGTGGGTTACTTGGCGTCTCAATATAAATAACCTTTGTATTGGGCTTTATGAATGCTTCCAAATCCGAGGCTAAAATGCCTTTACTAAAAGAATATGCTATTCCAAATTTTTTAAATTCCTCAACAATCAGATTGGTTGTGCCTCCATAAAGGTCTCCCTGAAGCACAACATGATCTCCACTCCGAAGATGAGACAATAATGCAGTCGATACCGCTGCCATTCCAGATCCAAAAATAAGACCTTGTTCAGCGCCTTCTAATGCCGCTATTTTTTTTGCAAGCCCTACTTGATTAGGCGTGTTAAAATACCGAGGGTATCGCTTAACTTCAACATCGTCAAAGGCATAGGCAGTAGCCATATACAATGGCGAAACAGATCCTTTATGCTCTAAATCTTTAAGTTGTCCCTCATGCACGCACAAGGTGTCTAGTTTTCTTTTTTTCATCTCTAAAAATTACTTTGTAATCCAAGCAATAACTTCTGGATCATCGGGCAAAGTTCTTGGATCAATTACTTTCTCCAAAACACCTTCTTTGTTTAGTAAATATTTCTGAAAATTCCAGGTAACTTTAGAGTCCATAACCCCATTTTTATCTATATCTGTCAAAAAAGCATAGACTGGGTGTTTGTCTTTTCCTTTGACATCAATCTTAGACATCATCGGAAAGGTTACTCCGTAATTAGCTTCGCAAAAAGCAGCAATTTCTTCTTCAGATCCTGGCTCTTGCTTTAAAAAGTTATTTGCTGGAAATCCTATAACAACAAACTCATCCGAACCATAGGTTTCATATAAAGCTTGTAATTGCTTATACTGTGGCGTTAGTCCACACTTGGAGGCTGTATTAACTACCATTACTTTTTTTCCTTTTAGAGAAGCTAGATCGAAGGTGTTTCCCGAAATATCTTCTACTGAAAACTGATGGATACTTTGACTCATGTTTTTGTTGATTTGTGCACCTACTAGTGACGTTATTAATAAAGTTAAAATTAAAATGGAATTTTTCAAAATTATTTTTTTTTTTAAAACTATTGATTAGGCTCTAAATTACGCAAATTATACAACATTAAAAGAAAACTCACTTTGTAACTTTTGTTACTCCAAATCCCTATTTTTATTTTTAATTTCGTGTTATAAATAATATATAAATATGGACGCTCTTTTAAACCCATGGCCTTGGTATGTTTCAGGTCCATTGATAGCAACGGTAATGTTTCTATTAGTTTATTTCGGGAAGACATTTGGTATGTCTTCTAACTTAAGAACCTTGTGTTCTATTGGCGGTGCAGGTAAAGTTTCCTCTTTTTTTGATTTTGACTGGAAACAACACCAATGGAATCTTTGGGTTGTTGCAGGAAGTATTATTGGAGGTTTTATTGCCATTCAATTTTTAAGTACATCAAATCCAATTGAAATAAATCCAGCAACTATTTCTGCACTTTCTGAATTGGGATTTTTGGCTCCAAAAAGTGATTTGGTCCCTAGTGAACTCTTCTCCTTAGAAGCTCTAAAAAATCCATACAACCTGGCTATACTTATTGTGGCAGGGTTTTTTATAGGGTTTGGGACACGCTATGCAGGCGGTTGTACTTCTGGACATGCAATAACAGGCTTAAGCAATTTACAACTCCCCTCTTTAGTTGCTGTTATTGGATTTTTCATTGGAGGCTTACTTATGACTCATTTATTTTTTCCCATTATTTTTTAAAACATGAAAGCATTAAAATTTTTATTTACAGGTATTTTCTTTGGAATTGTTCTTACTAAATCTCAAGCTGTTTCTTGGTATCGAATCGTCGAAATGTTCCGTTTCGAGTCTTTTCATATGTACGGAATTATAGGAAGTGCGGTTGTAACCGGTCTTATCTTACTTCAATTGAGCAAAAAGATGAATCTAAAAACAACAGAAGGCAACCCAATTAATCTCCCTAAGAAAGCAAAGAAATATAAAAGTGCTTTGCTTGGAGGAACCATTTTTGGGTTAGGTTGGGCATTAGCTGGAGCTTGTCCTGGACCTATGTTCATCTTGTTTGGAGCAGGATATTATTCAATCAGCATTATAATCCTTTCCTCTATTATTGGAACTTTTGTTTATGGCTTAGTCGCCAATCGATTGCCTTAAACCAATTCTGCTGATAATCCCGCTTTGAGTAAGGATGTGCATCGAGGTTCTAGATCATCAAAAGAGCCTGTTTTTACTGTACACTTCTCTTTGTAATGAACAATGTAAGCACATTGTTCAGCTTGTTCAAGGGTGTGATCACAATACCGGATTAAACAATTGATGACGTGATCAAACGTATTTACATCATCATTATGGAGAATAATCTGATGTTCTTTTGACGTAAGTACATCGGTCTCAAATTGTTCTTGTTCTATTGGATTTATAGACATTCTATTGCTTAATAAATTTAACTGCCACCCAATTATCTTTTTCTAAATGGGAACTATATTCTAAATTTTCAGCTTCACAAAGCTGTTGAATATCTTCTATATCTGAAGCATAAAAACCACTCAACAGAAGAGTTCCCTTTTTTTGAAGACAAGAAGCGTATTTAGGAATGTCTTGAAGCAAGACATTCTTGTTGATGTTTGCTATAATTAAATCGTATTCTTTGTTTATCAAAAGGTTAGAATCTCCTTCATGTGCATCTATTTCCTTACAATTATTTAAAAGCGCATTTTCTTTAGCATTTTCATAACACCAAGGCTCAATGTCAATTGCATCGGCATGTTTAGCTCCTTTTTTGATAGATAATATAGCTAAAACTCCTGTTCCACAGCCCATATCTAAAACTGAATGACCTTCTAAATCTAGATCCAAAATATGATGTAACATCATGTGAGTAGTCTGATGATGACCAGTTCCAAAGCTCATTTTTGGTGTTATTATAAGCTCATAGTCCGCAACTATTGGGTCGTGAAAATCTGCACGGACAGCACATCGGTCGTCAATAATTATGGGGCTGAAATCTGATTCCCAAACTTCATTCCAATTTTTTGGAGCGATAGAATTTATAGTGTATTGTATAGAGAAATTGGGGTTTTTAAGGATTTGGATTTGAGACATCAGCGCTTCATTCCATTCTTCTTTAGGTATGTAGGCTTCTAATCCTTTCGGTATTTCAACAAAACTCTCAAATCCTATTTGAGCTAGTTCAGCTGTTAATATTTCATTGGTCGGCTGAACAGGTTCTAGAGTAAATAGGATTTGAATGTAGGTTGTTGACATTAAATAGATTTAATAATTGTAGTAAAATCAGCTGCACTAAGAGCTGCACCTCCAATAAGACCACCATCCACATCTTGCTTAGAGAAAATTTCCTGTGCATTACCAGGTTTTACACTACCTCCATACAAAATAGAAACTTGATTTGCTAAAGATCCATCGTATTGATCTTGCACTAAATTTCTGATGAACGCATGCATTTCTTGTGCTTGTTCTGGAGAAGCAGTTTCTCCTGTACCAATAGCCCAAACTGGTTCATAAGCTAAAACTATTTTAGACCAAGCAGCAGATTTTAATTCAAAAAGAGCATTACTAATTTGAGATTTTACAACCTCAAAATGGTTGCCTGACTTTCGGTCTTCTAGCTCTTCGCCAAAACAAAAAATAACATCCATATCATGATCAAGTGCATTGGTTACTTTTTTAGCTAAAGTAGCATCGTTTTCACCAAAATAAGCTCTCCGCTCTGAATGTCCAAGAATTACAGTCTGAATACCAATACTACTCAACATAGCTGGCGAAACTTCACCTGTATATGCTCCAGAAGTAGCTTCGTGCATGTTTTGTGCCGCAACTTCTATTTCTGTATCAACAGTTAACGAAACCGCCTGTGCCAAATGAACATAAGAAGGGGCAATGATTACGCGTGTAGATCCAAAATCTCCTTGAGAGTTTAAGGCGTCAATTAAAGAGCTTGTCTCAGTTTTTTCGTTATTCATTTTCCAGTTTCCGGCTACAATTTTTGTACGCATATTCTTGTTTTTATGATTAATTTAAAATGGTTTTACTTGTGGATCTATGACCACGTAAAGTAGGTCGACAAAGATATTGATAATAATGAATAAAGTAGCTATGATTAGAACAGAACCCATGACAACAGGAATATCTAAAGTGTTTAAGGCTGTTACTATTTCTTTTCCAATTCCCCGCCATCCAAAAATATATTCAACAAACACAGCTCCAGCAAGCATGGAGGCGAACCAACCCGAAACAGCAGTTATAACAGGATTTAAAGAGTTTTTTAGGGCGTGTTTATAAATTACCGATAGCGGACTCAAGCCTTTAGCTTTGGCAGTACGAATATAATCCTGAGACATTACTTCAATTAATCCACTTCGAACCAGTTGAACAATTACTGCTAAGGGACGAATTCCCAATACAAAAGCTGGCAAAATTAAATTTTTAATTTGCAACTGTGCACCTTCGCCAAAATCATCTAACTCATATAAACTACCGGTCATATTAAGATTTGTGTAAGCATTAAGCAAGTATCCAAATATCCATGAAAAAAGAATGGCACTAAAAAAGGAAGGTATACTCATTCCAACTGTACTGATCAATTGAATGGTTTTATCGACCCAAGTTCCTTTATAGATACCAGATATGATTCCTAAAAAGAAGCCTAATAAAACGGCAATAATGATCGAAGCAACTGCCAATATAATGGTATTGGGTAGGGTCTCTGCAATAATTGTTCGTACCTTTTTTCCTTGTCTCTGATAGGAGGTTCTTAGGAATGGGGCTTTAAAAACCACCGAAACTTTAGAAAAAGAAAAAAGAATCAAACCTCCATATTTTTGAGAACTATAAAATGTAAAGTCGTTTGTGTTTTTTGAATGAAAAGAAATCGGTGCAAGATCATTTAGATAAATCAAATACTGTTTACCAATGGGCAGATCAAAACCATATTTTTTTTTGACCTTTTGCAACTGAACCTCAGTAGCATTTTGATCCAATACCATTTGGGCTGGATCACCAGGTAAAACATTAAAAAGAAAGAAAACTACGGTAGCCACTCCAAAGAGAGTTAGTAAGCCACTTAAAAGTTTTTCTAGCAGAAACGAAAACATAAATTAAGAGTCCAAATGAATCAGAGCGAAAACAGCATAATTAATCATGTCCTGATAATTTGCATCGATTCCTTCGCTTACTAGAGTCTTTCCTTGGTTGTCTTCAATTTGCTTTACGCGCAGTAGTTTTTGAAGAATTAAATCAGTCAAAGAACTTACCCTCATTTCTCTCCAAGCTTCACCATAATCATGGTTTTTATCTTTCATTAATTGAAATGTTTCTTGCAGGTGTTTTTCGTACAATGCAGTTGCTTCTTTAGGGTTTAAATCGGGCTGCTCTGCAATTCCGAGCTCCAATTGAATCAAAGCCATCAAAGAATAATTGATAATACCAATAAATTCACTGACCTGTCCTTCTTCGATTTTCTGAACCTCAAGATCTTGTATGCTCCTGATTCTTTGGGCTTTAATGAATATTTGATCTGTTAGGGAAGGTAGTCTAAGAATTCTCCATGCAGCACCATAATCCTTCATCTTATTGATAAACAGTTCTTTACATGTATTGGTAATCAGTTGATAATGTGCTTGTGTAGATTTCATAGGTATTACAAATATGTGTAAATTTCGTTTAATTTTTTAAGTCTTTCAAATATTACTAAAAAAGTTATTCATGAATACCAAACACAGCATGACAATCAATTGTAAAGGCACCCTTATCGATTTTTCAAAACCTAAAATAATGGGGATTTTAAATTTAACACCAGATTCATTTTACGACGGGGGAAATCATAACTACACAAATAATGCACTTGCTCAATGTGAAAAAATGATTTTTGAAGGTGCTGATTTTATTGATGTTGGTGCATTTAGCTCAAAACCTGCGGCGGAGGAAGTTTCGGAGGAAAAGGAATTGAAACGCCTACTTCCTGTATTAGAAAAACTTGTGATTTCATTTCCAAATGTGTTCTTTTCTATTGACACTTTTAGATCAAAAGTTGCAGCTGAAGCACTTGACCGCGGTGCTGCACTAATCAATGATATTAGCGCAGGTTCATTTGATCCAGAGATGATGCGAACCGTTGGAAGATATAGGGTCCCCTTTATTGCCATGCATATGCAAGGTAACCCCAGAACAATGCAACTAAATCCAAGCTACACTAGTGTGATAGATGAAATAGTGCATTTTTTTTCAGTAAAAATTAAAGAAGCACTTGAAGCAGGAATTAACGACATTATATTAGACCCTGGGTTTGGGTTTGGAAAAACAAAAACACATAATTTTGAGATTCTAAAAAAGCTAGATACCTTTCAAATACTAGAAAAACCAATACTTACTGGCGTTTCTAGAAAGTCAATGATTTATAAGACCTTAGGAATTGATGCAGCTTCTGCTCTGAATGGAACTTCCGTTTTACATACTGTTGCACTTTCAAAAAATGCTCAGATTTTACGTGTTCATGATGTGAAGGAAGCAAAAGAATGTATTGATTTATTAGAGGTGCTTCAATAGTTTTTCTAATTTTACCAAAAACCACATTCCCTTGGATGGCTTAAATTTCTTAGAAATTAGTTTTATTGACGTTACTGATATCATTTTGGTAGCGATTTTACTATTCTATTTATACAAGCTCGTTAAAGGTACAGTCGCCATCAATATTTTTTTAGGTATTGTTATAATATACCTGATTTGGGTACTCACCGACGCATTAAACATGGATGTGCTTAGTAATATTCTTGGAAAATTTATAAGTGTTGGCTTTTTTGCTTTGATTGTTGTATTCCAACAAGAAATAAGAAAATTTCTTTTACTACTCGGATCTACTAACTACACAAGTAGAAAAAGTTTGGTGCGTTACTTTAAGTTTTTAGGACAAGAAGCAGATATTGTTAAATTAGATTTATCTACGCTTACTAGTGCTTGTGAAAAAATGGCAAGTGAAAAAACGGGAGCCATTATTGTTATTGAACGTTCAAATTCACTTGACTTTTTAAAAAATACTGGGGATAGGACTCAAATTGAATTAACGTCTCAGATTTTAGAAACGATATTTTTCAAAAACAGCCCGCTTCATGATGGTGCAATCATTATAAAAGACAATACCATTACTGCTACCCGTGTAGTGCTTCCAGTATCAGATTCTAATTCGATTCCAAACCGTTATGGGTTGCGACATAGAGCTGGAGCTGGAATTTCTGAAAAAACAGATTCTTTGGTGATTGTTGTTTCTGAACAAAGAGGTCTTATAACCTATATAAAAGATGGAGAGTTTATCAATTTCACTTCGGTTGATAAGTTAAAAAGAATACTTAGCGAAGATTTATCGTTTTAAGACTCTACTTCAAAAAACTGAACTTGGTGTAACTTCAGGTAATAGCCCTCATCTTTATTCAACAACTCTTTGTGGGTTCCTACCTCAACTATTTCCCCTTGATCCATTACAACAATACGATCTGCATTTTGAATTGTTGCTAATCGATGTGCTATAATCAATGAGGTTTTGTCTTTGGTTATTTTATCCGTGGCATTTTGGATGAGTTCTTCCGAATAAGAATCAATAGAAGATGTAGCTTCATCAAGAACTAAAATGGTTGGTTTTGAAAGAAAAGCTCTAAGAAAAGCAATCAACTGTCGCTGTCCTGCAGAAAGCATAACTCCCCGTTCTTTTACATTATATTGATATCCACCTGGTAAAGAACTTATGAATTCATGGACACCTATTTCTTTAGCCGCATCTTCTACTTGTTTTATACTTATGTCTGGATTGTAAAGTGCTATGTTGTTGTATATGGTGTCTGCAAATAGAAAAACATCCTGTAAAACTACTGCCACATGCTTTCTTAAATCAGATAAAGCATAGTCGCGGATTGAAGTGCCGTCAATCTTAATTTCACCTGAATTAAACTCGTAGAAACGTGAAAGTAAATTAATAATTGTTGACTTACCAGCGCCCGTAGCTCCAACAATAGCTACCGTTTCACCAGGATTAACCTCTAAATTAATTCCTTTAAGAACTTCTTCTCCTTCGATATAAGAAAAATGAAGTTGTTCTAAGTCAATTTTACCCTTCATTTGTTGGGCTATGAAAGTTCCTTTATCTTCAATTTGACTTTCTGTCTCGAGAATAGCAAAAACACGATTTGCAGCTACCATTCCCATTTGAAGTGTGTTAAACTTATCTGCTATTTGACGTAAAGGTCTAAAAAGCATTTGTGAAAGCTGAATGAATAAAAATATAATACCCAGGGTTATACTTCCATCAGCTACCACATTCAAGCCACCATACCAAACCAAAAGTCCTATAGTAACCGATGTTGAAAGTTCTGCAATCGGAAAAAATATGGAGTTAAACCAAACCGTTTTCAACCAAGCCTTCTTGTGCTTAGAATTGATTTCTATAAATGTTCTTTGCTCAATAACCTCCCGGTTGAATAGCTGTACTATTTTCATTCCCGTGATTCGTTCTTGAACAAAAGTATTGAGATCGGCAACTTGTTTTCTTACATCTTCGAAAGCTCTTTTCATAGATTTTTGAAATACACGGGTCGCGTAAAGAATAACAGGTAATACCGAAAAAACTATTAACGAGAGTTTCCAGTTTACAGATAGCATTATTACTACAACAACGGTCATTTTTAATAAATCAGCAATGATCATAAACAAGCCTTGACTAAAAATACTAGCAATGGTTTCTATATCGCTAACCGAACGGGTTACCAAACGACCCACAGCAGAAGTGTCGTAGTATGCCATTTTGAAGTTGATGAGTTTTTGAAATAATTCTACCCGCAAGTCTTTAACAATCATTTGCCCCAACCAGTTTGCATAATATATAAAGACAAATTGAAAAATTACTTCTAGAAATAAACTCAGGAGCATTAAAAACGAAAACGTTACCAAACCGTCAAAATCTTTCGGAGTTATGTAATCGTCAACAACAATTTTAAGCAAATACGGGCTCAAGGTCGAAAAGATAGACAATAATATGGCTGATAACAGAACAAAATAGTAGGTTCCACGATATGGGTTTGAATAATCCATGAGCCTACTAAACAACTTTAAATCAAATACTTTACCGTTAAATTTAGCCATTAATTATATAAATGTTATCTGGGTATTGAATGTCTGTAAGATACAACCCATGCGCCGGAACTGAAAATCCTGCATTACTTCTTTGCTTACTTTTTATAATCTCACCTACTTGTTCTATCGTTGTTTTATTTGTGCCCACATCGAGCAAAGTGCCTACAATGGCTCGAACCATATTGCGTAAAAATCGATTAGCTGTTATTTTAAAAACATAACCTCCCTCCTTTTTGGTCCATTCGGCATGCGAAATATCACAAAAAAAAGTTTTTACATCTGTGTGTGTTTTCGAAAAGGCTTCAAAATCTTTGAAGGTTTGCATCAACTGAGCCGCTTCGTTCATTTTATCGAGATCCAAGGCGTCTCGAAACAGATAAGCAAGCCCCTTAGAAAAGGGATTTTTTTCTAAATCTATATGATATTCATATGTGCGTATTTGTGCATCAAATCGAGCGTGAGCATCTTCTTTAACCGGGCTTATGGAATGAATTACAAGATCAGTCTTCAGAAACTGATTGAGTAGATAGACTAAGTTTCCATATATGTCGTCTGGAATGGAAACATCAAAATGAGCAATCATCAGCTTAGCATGAACACCCGTATCGGTTCTCCCAGCACCTGTAACTTTTATAGGGGTTCGCAACACGGTTGTTAGAGCATCTTCTAAGACCTCTTGAACGCTAATAGCATTGGGCTGACATTGCCACCCATGAAAAGGGGTTCCGTTATACGCTAAACTTATAAAATACCTCACTCCACAAAGATATTAGAATTTATAGGGATGGTTAAATAATTAGAACAAAAACCTTAGTTTTTATTTAAAGTAAACCAGCTAATCTTCATTGTGAAAGGTTTTGTTTGATTTGAGTTTTGATATACTGTGCCTCCTTTTTACTTTCGGTTATAAAAACTTCTGCAATCAAAGGCCCTTGTGAACTTTGAGGGTGAAAACTTGTTTAATACTGAAAACATATAAAGCAAAAAATAGCCACATAAGCCCATTAACTATACTTATTAGAGAATAATCAGTACTAAAAATTATTCCATATGAAATAAAACAGGATATTGCTGAGAAGAATGGCATAAGGGGATAATTTGTTTTTATTTTAACCAGAGTGATTTGAGAAAAAGGAATTTCTTTAACAAGATGATCTTCAGAAAGGCGATAACGTAGTCCGGAGTTTTCGACTGAAAACATTGAATTGCAGGGCTTATTTGCATTATATTGCATGGTAATTAAGATTGGGTAAAATAAATTTACAATAAAAATTATTAAAATCCTTGAAAAAAATACTCCTCTTATCTGACACACACGGACATATTGATGATAGTATCTTAAAGTATGTCATAAGCGCAGATGAAGTTTGGCATGCTGGAGACATCGGGAATTTAACTGTAACCGATGCGATTGAAAAAATCAAACCCTTGCGGGCTGTTTACGGAAACATTGACGGACAAGACGCTCGGCTTAGCTATCCAGAATTTCAACATTTTTATTGCGAAAAAATTCTTGTGCTTATGACTCATATTGGAGGTAGTCCCGGGCGTTACAAGCCAAAAGTAAGAAGTGTCTTAAGTAAGTCCTTTCCTAAACTTTTTATTTGTGGTCATTCGCATATTCTAAAAGTCATGAAAGACAAAAAATACAAACACTTACACATGAACCCAGGCGCTGCCGGAATTCAAGGCTTTCATCAAGTTAGAACGATGCTTCGTTTTGAAATTAATGAAGATAAGATTGAAAACCTAGAGGCTATTGAATTAGGAATACGTGGTGCGGTTAAAGACTAGCGCAAACGATCCACAGAACGTATTAAGTCTTCATCTTTACCGATGTACTTATTCGCTAGAATAAGAGAAATCCAGCTCAAAACAGTCAAAAGAAGCGGCACAGATAGTAATTCTTGAATAGTTTCTGCTTCCAAATAATGCATATAATTCAAATAAAGCTCGAATCCAAAAGAACAAAAGAGAACAAGAGTGTTTATTTTGATCTGAATCTTTCGCTTGGAAAATAAGAATAAACTGATACCAATAAACCCAATAAAAACATAGGGAAGTAAACCAGAAACCGTTTGAAACCAATCTGAATCAAGCTTAACTTCGTTAGAAAATCTAAAAGTAACAAGAGAATTAAGGATAATATAGAGAACTAAAAAGACGGATTGAATTCTTTGAATCATTATTTTTTTTTTCAAAATTAAAGATTTTTCATTGGGGGTTATATTTTTTTCGTAATATTGTTGAAACAATCTGCAAATTCATAGGTTGTTCTTCAATTAAACATCACACTTACTTAAGATTCTACGGGGTAAGTCAATTTCACAAAAAGAATGTACGAAATATCAGAATTAAAGAGCAAAAAGTTACCTGATTTACAGGTTATTGCAAAGTCTATCGGTGTCAAAAGGATTGCTGGTCTTAAAAAAATGGATTTGATTTATCAAATCATCGATTTTGTATCTGCTAACCCAGATGCAATTAAAAAAGCTCCGGCAGCTAGTACACCAGAAGCTGTCCCTGCTCAAGCAGAAGCAGTCACTTCTAAAGCTAAGCCCAATGTCAGTAAGCCTAGGCCTGTTAAGGCTAAAAAGGCAGTTGTTGAGCAAAAGAAAGAGGGTGTAGAAGTTGTCGCTGAATCCTTACCTAAGGAAAAGGAAACTTCCAATCCTCAAAAAAACAAGAACGAAAATCCAAATAACCCTGCTCAGCAAGGAAATCCAAATCAAAAACAAAATGGAAATCCTAACCAGAGACAGAATGGAAATCCAAATCAAAAGCAAAACCCTAACCAGAACCTTAACCAACGGAAGAACAACAACCCCAACCAAAAACATAAGGGAGAACCAAATCATAACAAAGACAAACGTAACCGATACCGCGAGCCAGACTATGAATTTGAAGGGATTATTGATTCTGAAGGAGTTCTAGATATAATGACTGAAGGATATGGTTTTTTAAGATCGTCCGATTACCATTACCTGTCATCTCCAGATGATGTATATGTTTCTCAATCTCAAATTAGACTTTTTGGTCTTAAGACCGGAGATACAGTACTTGGAACCGTACGTCCACCTAAAGAAGGAGAAAAATACTTTCCTCTTATTAAGGTTAATAAAATTAATGGTCTTGATCCAAAAGTAGTACGTGATCGTGTTTCATTCGAGCACCTTACGCCACTATTTCCTCAAGAAAAATTTAAGCTTGCAGAAAAACAAAGTACCATTTCAACTCGAATTATCGACTTATTCTCTCCAATCGGAAAAGGACAAAGAGGAATGATTGTTTCACAACCTAAAACAGGTAAAACAATGTTGCTTAAAGACATTGCAAATGCAATTGCTGCAAACCATCCTGAGGTGTATCAAATTATTCTTTTGATTGATGAACGCCCTGAAGAAGTTACAGATATGCAACGTAATGTAAAAGGAGAGGTAGTAGCTTCAACTTTTGACGAGCCTGCAGATAGACACGTTAAAGTCGCTAACATTGTCTTAGAGAAAGCAAAACGCTTGGTAGAATGTGGTCATGATGTAGTTATACTCTTAGACTCTATCACCCGTTTGGCTAGAGCGTACAATACTGTTCAGCCTGCTTCTGGAAAAATTTTAAGTGGTGGTGTCGATGCAAATGCACTTCACAAGCCAAAAAGATTCTTTGGTGCGGCTCGAAATATTGAAAAAGGAGGTTCTTTATCGATTATTGCAACTGCATTAACTGAAACAGGATCAAAAATGGATGAAGTTATTTTTGAAGAATTTAAAGGAACGGGTAATATGGAACTTCAGTTGGATCGTAAAATATCTAATCGACGCATTTTCCCTGCAATTGACTTGATTTCTTCTAGCACAAGACGTGATGACATCTTATTGGATGAAAACACAGTAAAACGTATGTGGATCATGCGTAAGTACCTTGCCGACATGAACCCTGTTGAAGCGATGGAGTTTATTAATGACCGCTTTAAAAGAACTAAGAATAATGAAGAATTTTTAATATCAATGAATACCTAGTCAAGCGATATACAACTAAAAAAGTGCTGTTTGTAACAGCACTTTTTTTTTACCATATAAATTGAGACAAAAAAAAGCACTATCTAATGATAGTGCTTTTTTTTAGGTTGTTTTTAGACTTCTATAAAGTAGAAACGTGCTTTGTCAATTTTGACTTCAAGTTAGCTGCTTTATTAGCGTGAATGATATTTCTCTTAGACAACTTGTCTAACATCGATATAACGCTTTTTAATAAAACATCAGCTTCTTTACGATCCGTAAGCTCTTTTAACTTTTTGACAGCGTTACGAGTTGTTTTGTGTTGAAAACGGTTACGTAAACGCTTCTTGTCGTTTGATCTAATTCTCTTTAATGCAGATTTATGATTTGCCATCTAAATGTTGTTTTTTTAATGTGTAGCCCGTAGGGGAGTCGAACCCCTCTTTCTAGGATGAAAACCTAACGTCCTAACCGATAGACGAACGGGCCATTTTTTATGGTTGCAAATTTAAAACGAAATAATATACCCTG
>Ga0209716_1000029_pt1 | contig 135993 bp, 124 predicted proteins | sample COGITO_mtgs_1205_FD_184811 | JGI IMG/M metagenome (GOLD analysis project Ga0209716, IMG submission 184811) | Pelagic marine microbial communities from North Sea - COGITO_mtgs_120531 (SPAdes) (version 2) | ecosystem: Environmental > Aquatic > Marine > Epipelagic ... | reverse complement strand
CAATGCCTAAACCAATAAATAATCCATAGCGCCAATACCAATATTTTTCTTTGGGCGCTAAATAAAATGCCACCATAGCCCAAGTTGTTCCCAACACTAAGAAGGGGTCCGTCATCACCGTGCCTGCTGCTAGAAAGGTGAGTAACATGCCGCTATAAACAACTAAGCTGGCCAAAGCCACTTGGGTATTAACCACAGAAAGAGCAAGACGCCATAGCATCCAAGCCGTTGCTAAAAATGCTAATAATGCGGGTAGACGGCCTGCAAATTCATTGATGCCAAATAGCTTAAAGGCAATAGCTTGGGCCCAAAACGACAAAGGAGGTTTTCCCCAAAAAGGCACATTGGGTTCAAACCATGGTGTAATCCAATCATTGGTAGTGAGCATTAATCGCGCAATTTCAGCATACCTAGGTTCCGTAGTATCCGCCAATGGCACCACAATCATGGCAATAATTCGCACCAACAATAAGGTGCCAAATAACCAAATAAGATTAGTCCGTTGTAACATTAACTGGAGTTCCTTGTGCTGCTTCAGAAGAGTGATTGCGAGCTGGCTGGAGTGACTGTTGCACGACCTCTTGGATAATAAACAGGGGCCGCTGTTTAGCCTCAAAGTAAGTTTTCCCCACATATTCGCCTAGCACACCAATGGATAGCAGTTGTACCCCTCCTAAAAACGTAATCATGGCGATAATAGAAGGATAACCATCTAAGTCATTGCCAAAAAATAGGGTTTTAAAGACGATCCAAGCACCAAAGATACCACCCAATATAGCGGTAATGAGTCCTAACAGCACCATGGCTCTAAGTGGCGCAATGGAAAAAGACGTAATGCCTTCAAAAGCTAAGCCAAAAAGGTTGAAATAATTCCACTTAGTTTGGCCTGCGGCACGATCCGCCACATCATATTGCATCACATGAGTGGGATATCCCACCCATGCAAATAAGCCTTTCATATAGCGGTTGCGCTCTGGCAACTGGTTAAGCGAATCCACAGATCGGCGGCTCATGAGCCGAAAATCTCCTGTATCCTCGGGGATATTCATAGAGCCGGTAATACGATTCATAATGCGATAGTAAACATAGGAACCTGATTTCTTAAGCCACGATTCACCTGACCTGTCGCGCCGCTTCATGGCCACGATATCAGCCCCAGCTCGCCATTTCTCTAGCATGTCAGGAATCAATTCGGGTGGGTTTTGCAAATCTGCATCAAGCACAATAATGACTTCACCCTGAGCCTGCTCTAAACCCGCCGATAGTGCTGCCTCTTTGCCAAAGTTACGGGACAAAATGACAGCCCTAACGCATGCATCTTGTTGCGCTTGACGAATCAAAAAATCTGCACTGAAATCCTTACTGCCATCATCCACCATCACCATTTCGTAGTCTAACTTGAGGCCGTGCATCACTTTTCTGACACGCTCAAATAATAAGGGCAGCACTTCTATTTCGTTAAACACCGGAATGACTAATGAAATAATCGGGGTCGTTTTCGCTGCCGTAGAATTTTGACTAAGTATCTGATTTTGCACGAAATACAACCTTTTTATACAACAAAAAATTTACCAGCATAACAATACTTGTAGTAACAATTTGAGCCGTCAACGGCTCAGAAAAGAAACCACCATAAAGGCTATAGAAGAGCCCTAAATTCAGTAACCAACTGATTGACACAGCTGGTATATAGGCTAGCAAGGCTTGTTTGTGAAGACGTTTGGTTTTAAAGGTGAAAAAATACTGTAGAAAATAGTTCACTACAGCACCTACAAAAGCCCCAATACTCGAGGCTAACACGGCCTCTACTTGCAGATGAATTAAACCCCATAGTGTCGCCCAGTGAACCGCCGTAGCTATACCGCCACTGACCAAAAAGCGCAATACGAGCTTAACAAGCCTTAAAAGGGATGATGTGTTTGCCATCTAAAGGGCCGTTTCTAAATAGTCATGGGTCTACGAGTGCAAAATTATAAAATAATTCCCCTCTCAGAACAATCAATCAATAAACCAAGCATAGACCGTGAACGCTCCCGTAGTATATAGTGCGGCGAGACGAAATATCGAATAGGTTATAGGTCATGAGTAGGACTCAAAGTTTATTATTAATTGCTGGCTCATTACTGGTAGCTGCATTGAGTAGCTACACCTATTTGGCCAAACAAAATAGTCCTGATCGATGGTATAGCCAAGCCCAAGTCGAACAAGGTGCAACTTTATACTTAGATTATTGCGCAGCCTGTCATGGCAACCAAGGCCAAGGTGCAGAAAACTGGACCCAGCTTGATGCCTCTGGTAATCGTCCAGCGCCACCTCTGAACGGCAGTGGCCATGCATGGCACCATTCTTTAGCTAATCTTACTCACACTATTGCTCAGGGTCGTGGCACCATGCCTGCTTGGAAAGGCACCATGACAGAAGCCCAGATTATAGCCACTGTGGCATGGACTCAAAGCCATTGGTCCAAAGCCATATACGAGGCTTGGTCCAAGGCAAATCCATGACTCAGCTGACCCAATCCCAAATCACAAGTCCTGATCACCATTATCGTAATGGTGCAATTATGGTCATTATATGTGGCTTGCTGTGGAGCACTGCTGGCGTTGGTGTGCGCTACATTAGCGAAGCATCGGGCTGGCATATCGTGTTTTTCCGCTCTGTGGGCTTAATTTTCACCATATTTATGGTCATGGCGTGGCATCATAAAGGCGATATCATCACTCCCTTAAAAGGCGCTAATAAGCTGAGCTTTTTAGCGGGTATATTTTTAGGCGCTTCCTTTTTTGGCAATATTTTTGCCTTGCTTCACACCAGTGTGGCTAACGTCACCTTTCTTTTGAGTTCGTCACCTTTTATCGCCGCTTTACTGGGCTGGTTTATCCTTGGCGAGCGGGTTAAGAGGCGAACTTGGGCAGCCATTGCTCTGACGAGTATCGGTGTGAGTGTGATGGTAGGTCACGCACTCAATGGAGACGGCTTGATCGGTATGGCTTTTGCCTTAATGATGGCAGTATCCTACGCCGCTTTTAGTGTGATCATGCGCCGTGGAAAAGAGGGTGAGATGTTACCTGCAGCCCTAATTGGTGGTATTTTTTCTATGCTAGTGGCAACCTTTGCTATTGAAGATTTTTTCATCAGTTGGGCAGACCTTGCTATTTGCCTGGCCCTTGGCTGTTTTCAGATGGGATTAGCCTTAGTCTTATTCATTGCTGGGTCAAAACACGTACCTGCTGCTGAGCTGACCTTACTGACCATGCTTGAGGTGATCTTGAGCCCTATTTGGGTTTGGTTTTTATTTAATGAGCACCCAGGCAATTGGACCCTAATTGGTGGCAGCATTATTATGCTAGGAGTAGTGGTACAAGCCGCCGGCGCTCCCCGCCGTCATCCCCAAACTCAAATGCTTTAACTAATCACGAGCGCTGGTCTTAAACCAACGCAAGCGATTAGCGTTAGCGACCACAGTCACTGATGACAATGACATCGCTAAGGCGGCTAACATAGGACTGAGCAGCATGCCCGTGAAGGGAAATAATACGCCTGCTGCAATGGGAATGCCTAAGGTGTTATAAGTAAAAGCACCCCATAAATTTTGTTTAATATTGCGCATGGTTGAATAGCTTAACTCAATGGCATCTGCTACCCCGTGCAGTGAACTATTTAATAAGCATAAATCTGCGCTTTCAATAGCGACATCAGTGCCTTGGCCCATAGCAATCCCCACGTCGGCTTGGCTTAAGGCTGGCGCATCGTTAATGCCGTCCCCCACCATAGCCACCACCTGACCCTGTGTCTGCAGCTGTTTAATCTTATTTAACTTATCCTCAGGCATCAGCTGTGCAGCAAAATCATCCACCGCCACCAGGTGCGCCACTCGCTGCGCTGCGGCCTGATTATCGCCGGTTAACATCATCACTTTAATGCCCTGTGCTTTGAGCCGCTGCACCGCTTTAACACTGTCTGTTTTTAAGGCATCTTCAAGGGCAAAGCCCACGATTAATTGGCCATAATGAGCCAATAATACGATACTTCGAGCCGCGTCTTCCTGAGCTCTTAACCACACTTGTGCAGCACCAATATCAATTTTATGTGCCTGCATGAGGCTCACATTACCCATCACTAGATCACCACTAACTACACCCATGCCCTGCACAGAAGTGAAGTGTTCTGCACTTAGTTTGACAGAAAAATTTAAGCTCTCAGAAGGAAGCTGCTGTTGGCAATGGGCTACGATGGCTCGAGCAATGGGGTGCTCAGAAGCCTGTTCTATATTTTCTGCAAGGGCCAAACTTTGCACCTCGTCAGCACCATTAAAAGTAGCAAACGCTTCAACACTAGGATGGCCCTGAGTGATGGTGCCCGTTTTATCTAACACTACCCAATCGATGTGGCTGGCTTGCTGAAGGGCTTCAGCATTGCGCACCAAAACCCCCATTTGTGCCGCTTTACCCACACCAATCATGACTGAAATAGGAGTTGCTAAACCCAAGGCGCATGGGCAAGCAATAATCAACACTGATACGGCACTAACAAAACTATAAGTGAGAACAGGTTGGGGACCAAGGAAATACCACACTAAGCCAGTGACCACGGCAATCACCAACACCACAGGTACAAAAATAGCAGCCACTTTATCAGCTAACTGGCTGATTGAGGGTTTACTATTTTGTGCTCGCCTAACCATCTCAACAATACGGGCTAAGGCAGTGTCTTTACCCACCCGAGTGGCTTCAAAGATAACACTGCCTTGGCCGTTAATGGTGCCCGATACCAACTCATCGCCCAACTGCTTGAGCACCGGCATCGGTTCACCTGTCAACATGGCTTCATCGAAGTAACTTTCACCTTCCGTCACCTTGCCATCCACCGGCACCCGCTCACCTGGCTTAATACGGAGCAGGTCTCCCACCTTAACTTGAGTGATATTAACCTCTACTTCAGCTACCATGGTTTGACCCGCCGTGCCAACCCAACAAGCAGAACCGGGGCGAAGACCAAGCAAATGCTTAAGACTGGAATGGGTTTTGAGACGCGCTCCCATCTCGAGTACCTGACCTAAGTTAACTAAACCAATAATCATCACTGCGGCTTCAAAATAAACCCCGCGAGCCGCTTCTGGAAACATGCTCGGCAGATACACCACCAAAATCGAATACAGCCATGCAGCGCTGGTGCCAATTACAATCAGGGTATCCATATTGGCGTGGCCTGATTTCAGTGCCTTAAAACCACTCTTATAAAAATGTTCCCCCGTCATTAACATTATCGCCAAGGTTAGCCATGCCAATGTTCGCAGCACCAGTGGATCCTCAATATCCATACCAAATAACATTAAACCTATGCCTAGCCCCACACCCAAAGCTGCATACCAAGATCGGGTTTTTAGTAATTGACGTAAATCTTTAGCTTGCTGTGCCTCAGCTGCAGCAGAGTCTTGTATCACCTGCGCATCATAACCTGCATCTTGTATGGCTTTGATGATCTGCATGGCATTGCCACCACTGACTTCTGCGGTGCGGCTAGCAAAATTGACTTGCGCAGCCACCACCCCATCGGTCTGGCTCAGGGCTTTTTCTATACGCGCCACGCAGCCAGCACAAGTCACTCCAGTTAAGGATAATTGGGTTATCTTGTCTTGTGTGATTTTAGTCACCGCTATGAACCTCCATGGTTGGCATGTGCCACTTTATTGGTATATGCCAACATCACCTACTTTGTCTTTAAGCTAAAACCCAGTGTTATGTGTCGGATCAAACTTGGTCGATTTATTCATTGAGACCACCATACATTGAGGCCACCATACATTAAGGGTTGTTCAATGAATACAGGTATTCTGAGAGTGCTTTTATGTCGTCTGGCGTCATCTTACCCGTGGTATTTTCCAGCACATGGCTCATACTTCCACCCAAAAAGTCACCGTCTGGCGTCATGCCCACCTCTAATGCAAAGGCAATGTCGTCTTGGCTCCAACCACCAAAGCCCAACTGATTCCCATCAACCAAAGGTGGCACCTTTTCCCCATCAGGCCCCTGCTCGTTGCCCACCATACCTTTTTCTAATTGCAAACCGCCTAGGAAATTTCTAGGCGTGTGGCATTGAGTACAATGACTCGGGCCATTAGCAAGATAACTGCCTCTATTCCAAGTGGCACTTTGACTGGGGTCTGAGATCCACTGATCACCAGTATTGAAAAGTTTCCATACACCTAATAATGCGCGCTGGTTAAAAGGAAATGTTAAACCATGAGGCAGAGTAGCCTCAGCAACAGGCTCTTGTGCATCCAAGTAGGCTTTAAGGTCTAGTAAATCCTGTTTTGGCATATTTGCATAGGAGGTGTATGGAAATGCTGGGTAATAGTGTTCACCATCAGGGCTCACACCTTCGCGCATGGCCTTGATAAACTGGGCATTGGTCCAGCCACCAATACCAAACTGTTGATGTGAACTAATATTGGAACTGATAAAGGTGCCCAATGGTGTCACCAGTTCCACTCCACCCCCTAGGGGTTGTTTGTTAGTATGACACGAAGCACAACCTCCAATGTCAAATATATAGGCACCACGAGATACTGCCTCGCTTTGCGGCCCTTCAAAGCCTGTTGCGAGGGCGCTTACCGAGCACCACAGGCTTGATAACAGGATCAGATTTCTGGTGATGTTCATAGGCTCTACTTTTTCTTCCGATAGTCTTTGTGGCAGGCTTTACAATCACTCGCCAGTTTGACGAACTGCTTGGTCAAAGGTCGTAACTCCGTGCCATCCCGCGCCATTTTTACCAGCTTTTCAGCGTCAGTTTTAGTGCGATAACCCAAGCTAACAAAATCGTCCCACTGTTGCCAAATAGTGGGCAAGGCCTCGCTCTTGCCTACCATAGAACCTGCAGGAAATAGTTTCGGCATCATGTCACTATGCTCCGCAATGGTTTCACCACTTTGGATAAATAGCGCGGGCTCAAAAGCCTGCTTACCTTTCACCATAGACGCCATCGCCTTCATGGCATCTCCCATGTCTGACATAGCTTCCATACGCTGCTTAACCACACCAGTAGCCCCATCATGAGCGCTAAGGTTCAAGCTGCTGCATGGGCCTAAGAGCATAATCAGGACCCCGACTTTTTTTAGCAAATTAATTTTCATCACGTTATCCTAGTTAATTCTTAGTCAGTATTAGTGCTTCGCTTTTTACCAAGCTGCAAAGCTTACATTTTATGAGGCTTAGTGTTGATGCCATTTTGTTGCTGAACTTCACGAATAAACTTGATCAAAAATACCATATCCCCAAACACAATGTGCCTTTGTGGTGGCATATCGCCAAACTGCCAATGGTGCTGACGTACGCCATTGCGAACCGCATTAATAAAGGCACCGTCAGCATGGTGGCCAGGGTTGTAGATGTCGTGTATCAGTGGTGGGCCACCCATGCCACCTGCGGCATTAACACCGTGGCAAGATGCGCAATTAGTGTTAAACGCCACCTGACCTTTACTGGCTAAAGGGGAGAGTTCTCCAACTATCACATTGACGTGACTTTGTTTGTGATCGGCATAAAGTGGGCCTGCCAAGAATAGGCCTGAGAGCATAAAAATCACTAACTGCAATTTACAGTTCATTGTTTTTCCTCAACTAGTAAAGTAAGTCATTAACATTGCTGCACGGCCCTTAATGATATGCCAAGGGTTTTAACACGGCTAAATAAGCCAAATTAATCAGCAAATATAGAACAGCTAAAGCAACAGGTTTAAATGCATAATCCCCATGTCAGCCAGCTAAAACTCGTCTTTTAAGGGGCTCATGCGAGGGTGCGTCGCCTGTAGCAGGGACAGGGAGAAACTAAGTGAATTGAGGGGGTTTGGTCGATAATGTTGGAATATGCACCTTACTACTAAAATGATATTGGTAATTAGGTACGGGTAATTCCATCAGACCAATGGAAGCGTCTTGGGTAACCAAGGATGTGATATTTAAGTGACAGTGAAAATGACTAAAAACCCCACCACCACTGCTATCCATATGATCACAGCTTTCTGCCATTTTCATATCACTGACGTGGGTACTCATAACATCAGAAACCCCATTAAATAAGGGCATATCAATGTTTGCATAACCTTTGCCTGCTGAGATAATCAGTAAGCAAAAAGCCAATGTAGTAATGAGCGTTCGATTCATATAAATATTGAATTCGATTTTAAGCTAGTCATCTGATACTACAACAATCCCATGCCAAAACACCAGCTTGGACCTGTAAATTAAAGTAAATAGAGCCCTAGACTTGAGTGCTTAAAAAATCGAGTCTTGCTCAGAATCGATCGTTACTCTACTATTAATCGTCCTTTCTGAGTCCATGAGCGATCCAACATGCAACAACTATTAATCACCGGTGCCAATCGCGGTATCGGTTTAGAATTTACCCAACAGTATTTAGCTCAAGGCTGGCATGTTTATGCGACTTACCGTCAGCAACCTGGCGAGGCACTGGCCGCATTGGCCTGTGATCAGTTGACTTTGCTGCCACTCGATGTGACTGAGGATGACAGCATTGCTGACCTACAAGAACAATTAAATGGTGCCGAGCTAGATTTAATCATCAATAATTCTGGGGTATTTGGACCCAAGGATCAAAATCTTGGCACTGTATCTCGGCAGCAATGGTTGGAAGTGCTGAATGTGAATAGCGTTGCACCTCTCATGTTAGCGCAAGCACTGCACGAAAACCTTCGCGCCAAAGGCGGCACTTTTGCTGTACTTAGCTCAAGAATGGGCAGTATTGAGGGCAACGATGGGGGAGCCCTATACCTTTATCGTTCGTCTAAAGCCGCCGTTAATCAAGTGGTGAAAAGCCTATCTATTGACCTAAAGCAGTTTGGCATTAACGTTGTTGCTCTGCACCCAGGTTGGGTCCAAACAGACATGGGCGGAGCCAACGCTTCCATTAACACTCACACCAGTGTTAATGGCTTACGCCAAGTAATCACAAAAATTGTTCCAGCCAACAGTGGCCAGTTTATAAACTATGACGGCACAGCTATCGCTTGGTAAAGGGTTTTTAGAGTCACTCTGATAGGTCAAAGCTAGGAGCCATAGGCGTGGCCCAAAAAGAATGCGTCAATGGCTTGCGCCTTTAAAATTATTGAGACTCGTAAGCAAACCGAGCAACTGGCTTGCCATGCACTAAGACGTCTTCGTTAAACATAGCCAGAGGTCTGACCCATAGGTCTTTGGACCCATAAAGAGCGCGGTATAGCACCAACTCTTCTTCAGTTTCTGAATGGCGTACCGTATCAATTACCTGATACTGAGCACCTTTATAATGTCGGTATAGTCCAGCTTTTATCATTCGATCCTCCTGCACTTGACTCTGCCCTTAAAGAAGCGGGTACAATACCCTTATCTAGTTTCTTTGCAACACTTTATTATGACAATTAAAGTAGGAATTAACGGCTGCGGTCGTATTGGGCGCTTATTCTTGCGGGCCGCATGGCAGTGGCCTGAATTTGACTTTATTCAACTTAATGACCCTGCTGGTGATGCCCACACCACCGCTCATTTACTTAAGTTCGATTCAGTTCATGGCACCTGGTCAGCAGACATTAATGGCCATGAAAATACTATTTCTATTAACGGCCACAGCCTAGCCTATAGTCGAAATACCACCACTGAAGCCACAGACTGGAGTGGCTGCCACCTCGTTATTGAGGCCAGTGGCAAACTAAAGACCAGGGCACTTTTACAAGCTTATTTAGACCAAGGTGTGCAACGCGTGCTAGTTACAGCTCCCATCAAACAGGATGGTGTGTTGGATCTGGTGGTGGGGGTTAATCATCACCTATACGACCCCCAGCAACATCAGCTAGTGACAGCCGCCTCCTGCACCACCAACTGCTTAGCCCCTGTGGTCAAAGTATTACACGAGGCCCTAGGTATTCGTCATGGTTGCATCACCACCATACATGACGTCACCAATACACAAACGATACTCGACGCACACCATAAGGACTTGCGTCGATCAAGGGCGTGCGGAATGAGTTTAATTCCCACCACAACGGGTTCAGCAACAGCTATCACACATATTTTTCCAGACTTAAAAGGCAAACTCAACGGCCATGCCGTGCGTGTGCCCCTAGCTAATGCATCTTTGACTGATTGTGTGTTTGAAATGCGATGCCCAACCTCTGTAAATCAAATCAATCTATTGTTGCAAGAGGCTGCCGAAAGCGGGCCATTAAAAGGTATTCTAGGCTTTGAGGAGCAGCCTCTTGTGTCCATCGATTACCGCACAGATCCGCGCTCATGCATTGTTGATGCCTTATCTACGATGGTGATCAATGACACCCAAGTAAAACTCTATTTATGGTATGACAATGAATGGGGCTATGTGAATCGTGCGGCTGAACTGGCCAACTACATTTGTGCTAATGATCACTGATGACCATTGCACCTGCCCCAAGCCTGCGCCAATATGCCTTAGTCACAGGTAATTATTGGGCCTTCACCCTCACGGATGGGGCTTTGCGCATGCTAGTGGTCTTGCATTTCCACAGTTTAGGTTATGACGCCTTACAAATTGCCTTGATGTTCATATTTTACGAACTATTTGGCGTGTTCACTAATTTACTGGGTGGTTATTTGGGCGCGCGCATTGGCCTTAACCGCACCATGAATATTGGCTTAGGCCTCCAACTTGCTGCGTTGTCTATGCTGCTAGTCAATCCACAGTTACTCACAGTAGCATGGGTGATGGCAGCACAAGCAGTTTCTGGAGTGGCTAAAGACCTCAATAAAATGAGTGCTAAAAGTGCCATAAAATTGTTAGCCCCTACCCACACAAACTCAAGTTTATACCGTTGGGTAGCGGTACTCACCGGATCTAAAAATACCTTAAAAGGGGCTGGCTTTTTTTTAGGTGGAGCCCTTTTGACTAACGTGGGTTTCAAACCCAGCATATTAATCATGATGCTTGGACTGGGTAGTGTTTGGCTCTGCAGCCTTATGCTACTCAAAGCCAACTTGGGTCGCAGTGTACAAAAACCAAAACTACGCCAGCTTTTGTCTAAGAGTTCGGTCATCAACCATTTGAGCGCGGCGCGCTTGTTTTTGTTTTGTGCCCGGGACGTTTGGTTTGTGGTGGCTCTGCCTGTTTATTTGGCGCAACAACTTAACTGGGCATACTGGCAAGTGAGTGCGTTTTTGGCAGTGTGGATTATCGGTTATGGCTTGGTTCAAATGTTAGCCCCCTTAATCACTCGAAAGGTTGTCAATAATGCGTCACCCAATGGCTTTCAACTAGCCCACAAAATTAGCTTTAAATGGCAAATAACACTGATGTTTGTGCCCTTGGCCTTGGCCATGGGCTTATATTTTGAGTGGCAAAGTGACGCTATTTTGATCATTGGATTAGGGATGTTTGGGATCGTATTTGCCGTTAATTCCTGCCTCCATAGCTACCTTATAGTGGCCCTCTCTAAATCCAGCTCTGTGGCTATGGATGTGGGTTTTTACTACATGGCTAACGCAGTTGGGCGACTTTTAGGCACGCTACTCTCTGGATGGGTCTTTATACAGTTTGGCTTTATCAGCTGTTTGCTGATATCTGCAGCACTGGTTTTATGTGCGACTTATTTTACCTTTATGCTGGCCCACAGGCACTGATCTAGCTCCACTCTAAATTAATACGGGTACATTATGCGTATCCTGCGAAACTTCTGGCATTACCGAGGACATGACTTGGTGTAAAGCTTCTACACAGGGCCAATAAGCACTACCTGAGCGGGCCAAAAAACTTATTTCTCTAGCTTGCTTAGGCGTGGTAATCGGAATGTAGGCAATCTTGTCATCCCCATGGTTAGTCCAAGCGTCCATACAAAGCTGGGGCACTAGAGTGGCGCCATTACCTGCTGACACCATATATTTTAAGGTTTCTAAACTTGCCCCGCGAAAGGCTTGTGACTGGCTCTTTAGTTGGCACAACTGCTGAGCTTGATCCGCCAAACAATGACCCTCTTTTAATAACATTAACTCAGTCCCTTCTAAATCTGCCCGAGTGACGTGCGTTTTCTGCGCCCATTCATGGTTCTGACCCACTGCAAGCCAAAATGTCTCCTGCCATAGACTCAAGCTGCGCAGACCAGCCTGAGCTTGTGAAACGACCAAAATTCCCACATCAATATCGCCATTTTTTAGTTGCCGTAACAACTCTTGAGTTTCTAGCTCATATAATTCAATCTTTAGTTGAGGCAAAGCAGCGTTAATGGTTGGGCCTGTTTTAGCCATTAGATAGGGCGCCAGAGATGGAATAATAGCTAACTTTAAACGCCCGTTAAGTGGTGCTATAGAGGCTCTAGCTAGCTGTTCCATTTCGCGGGCCTGCAGCACCATAGTTTTGGCACGCTGAACAATCTCCCAACCCACGTAGGTAAAAATAACCGTGTTAGAGCCCCGCTCTAAAAGCTGGACTCCCAACTGGTGTTCCAGCTTTTTAAGCTGACCACTCAGGGTGGGTTGACTCACGTGACAAGCCACTGCTGCTTTACCAAAATGTCGGAACTCATCCAATGCAGCCAGGTAACTCAGATCTTTAAGACTCAACATTATAGATAAAACCTATTAGAAATCATAATTATAACGATTATACAAATAATTTATTGTTTTGCATACTCTGTGCATCGGCCTTCGTTCTTGGTCGACTTTAGTCAATATACCTATTAAAAAAAGGAAACATCAAATGAGTACTGGAAAAACTGTTCCTCAAATTACGTTTAAATATCGGGTGCGTGATGCGAGCATCGGCGGAGATAACCCATTTCGCTGGCAAGATGTGACCAGTGATGAAATCTTCCGTGACAAAAAAGTGGTCGTTTTTTCCCTACCTGGCGCCTTCACTCCTACTTGCAGCACGCAGCAGGTACCTGGTTTTGAAGCAGCTTATGAAGAATTTATAAAGCTGGGCATAGACGAAGTTTATGTGCTTTCCGTGAATGACACCTTTGTTATGCGCAAATGGATGCTTGATCAGAAAGTTGTAAATATCAAATTTATTCCTGATGGTAATGGTGAATTTACACGTCAGATGGGCATGCTAGTCGATAAGCATAATGTCGGATTTGGCCAGCGGTCGTGGCGCTATGCCATGGTGGTTAATAATGGCGTCATTGAGCATTGGCTAGAAGAACCCGGACGTAAAGATAATAATGGCCCTGATCCATTTTCTATTAGTTCTGCAGAATCTGTACTTTCAGCTATTAAGGGCTAAACACGGGCGATGGAAAGTCATACAGTTTAGATTTAAGCTTGATAGCACTTAGGATGCTTGTGGTATATAATATGTCGCGTAATATCACTTGCATCCGCGTTATCTCGGCCACACTTTAAAATAAAGTGGCACGGTAAGGCACCAGCAGGTGCCGGGCATTAGCGTACCTATAACTCAGGCATGGCTAATGTATACCGAACAAAGGGCTCGAGGCCCGTGTACCAGCCAACATCAAGATAAAATGGCTAAATCCTCTCCGCTTGTCGTTGAAAAACGAGGTGATAGCTCGCTACTACCTGCGTTTCTCGACTCAAAGAGTTGGCTTTAATGGTTTTTTTTTGCTGCGCCCTCACGTCAATGTCTCGTTCATCACTCCTATTTTATCTCGGCTTTTTTGTTACATCTGGGAGAGTGACTTTGTTTACGTGCAGACTTGGTGGCCACTTGCGTCCACTAAGTCATCAGATCACTTATTTTAGGATAACACGATGACCACTTTTGCAGACTTGGCCCTTTCTAAGTCAGTGCTTAATGCGATCACCCGCATTGGCTACGAACAACCATCCCCCATACAAGCCGCTGCCATTCCTCCCCTTTTAGAAGGCAGAGATATTTTAGGTACCGCACAAACTGGCACGGGCAAGACAGCAGCCTTTGCTCTGCCTGCCCTATCTAACATCGACTTAAAAGTTGAAGCCCCACAAGTTTTAGTGCTGGCGCCCACTCGTGAATTAGCCATTCAAGTGGCCGAGGCTTTTCAAAATTACGCCAGTGATATGCGCGGCTTTCATGTGCTTCCCATCTATGGTGGCAGTAGCATGAGCGGCCAACTACGTCAGTTACAGCGTGGTGTACACGTAGTCGTTGGCACCCCTGGTCGAGTTATGGACCATCTCCGACGTGGCACCCTCAAACTAGACAAACTCAAGACTGTTGTCTTAGATGAAGCTGATGAAATGTTGCGCATGGGCTTTATTGATGACGTCACTTGGATTTTAGATCACACACCTAAACAACGCCAAGTGGCTTTATTCTCTGCCACTATGCCTGCAATCATCCGTAAAGTGGCTAATACCTACCTTAATAATCCAGAAGAAATTAAGATTGAAGCTAAAACGGCGACCGTCGACAGCGTAACCCAACGTTATTGGAAGGCAGTGGGTACCAGTAAACTGGATGCAATGACGCGCATCTTAGAAGCGGAAGACTTCGATGGCGTCATCGTTTTTGTACGCACCAAAACCCTCACTGTAGAGTTAGCTGAGAAGTTAGAAGCCCGCGGTCATCGTGCTTCTCCTATCAACGGTGATATGTCACAGCAGCTGCGCGAACGGACCATAGAACATCTTAAAAGCAACAAAATCGACATTGTTGTAGCCACCGACGTTGCCGCCCGAGGCATCGACGTGGCTCGGGTTAGTCATGTTATCAACTATGACATTCCCTATGACACCGAAGCCTACGTGCATCGGATCGGTCGCACTGGCCGTGCTGGGCGTGCCGGTAATGCCATCTTATTTGTGGCTCCAAGAGAGCGCAATATGTTGCGATCTATTGAAAAAGCCACACGTCAAACGATCACCCCAATGGATTTACCTAGCCGCGAACAGGTGAAAGAGCGACGCATTGACCAGTTTAAGGCGAGCATCGACAAAGCTCTAGAGCAGTCTGACCTAAGCATCTACAGAGACCTAGTTGAAGAGTTTGTGAAGGAACGCGAGGTAGCACCAGAAAAGGTCGCTGCCGCCTTAGCCTTTATGGCCCAGCAAGATCGTCCCTTAACCATGCCCGAAAACAGCAAGCCCGAACGACGGGATTCGCGTGATACAACAGCTGGTTTTAGTGATGTAGAACGCCCACGTCGCAAGGAACGTAAGCAAGAACAATTCAGTGGCGAAGCTATTGCCATGGAACGTTTCCGCATAGAAGTAGGCCACGAACATCAAGTGAAGCCAGGTGACATCGTTGGTGCTATTGCTAATGAAGCGGATCTAAGTAGCGCTTACATTGGACGTATTAGCTTATTTGATGATCACTCTACGGTAGACCTGCCTGCAGGTATGCCTGCTGAAATGCTGCAGTTGCTTAAAAAAGTTCGTGTGCGTAGCCAGCCCTTAAATATTCAGTCTCAAGGAGCTGCTGCCGACTTTACACCCGGGGCTAAAACCCCTCGACCTAAGCGCAGTGGTGATCGCCCACAGCAGCGTGAAGGCGGTCAAAACCGTCGTCCACGTCGCTCATAAACTGACCTAGATCATCAAAAGGGCACCTTTTTAGGGGCCTTTTTGATTACTATTGCATTACTGTATCCATCAATTAACAAGAATGTAATGGCGGCTTAGGTGGGTATGAAATGTGACTCGGCACTGATATAACCAATTATTTCTATAATGAGCCGCGGGGCTAGGTTTAGTTAAATTCTAGTAAGGTCGAAGTGTGAATAACTCTGACGGTTTAATTGGTAGATAAACGCTGACACGCCGTCTATGTCATAAATAGTCAATCTACAACAACTCAAACTATTCACACACAGTTGGCTTGTGCCTGCGCTTTGGCGAACTTCACTGCATCATTTTATTCATTAAATTTACTGGAACTGAGCAAGAGACTGATCGCATCGCTGTGTTAAATTTCACAGCGATACGATGCCAATAAGGCTTTATTAAAAGCTTGTATGGGTTAGTTATCTCAATCACCAAGCGCCTGCGACAGGGTTTTAGTGTTGTGGCGCATCATATCCAGATAAGTAGATGCAGGTTGGTCTTCGCTAGAAAGCGCGTCAGAGTATAGCTTTCCACCGATAACAGCTCCGGTCTCGTTGGCGATTTGTTCCATCAAACGGTTATCCGTTATAGACTCTATAAACACAGCTGATATCTCTTGCTTGCGGATTAGCAGGATTAATTTAGCCACATCCGCTGCTGAGGCCTCACTTTCGGTACTTAGGCCCTGAGGCGCTTCAAAGCGCAGATTGTAAAGGTCAGCAAAGTAACCAAAGCCATCATGTGGAGTGACTACGGTTCTTTTGTCAATTGGCAAGGCCGCCATGATGACATCAGCTTCAGCTTTCAACGCTCTGATTTCATTGACGAAGATCTGGTGATTTTGGTAGTAAAAACCGGCATTGGTAGGATCAACCTGAGCGAGGCCTGCTGCGATATTGTTAGCGTAAATGATAGCATTGGTAAAACTGTGCCATGCATGTGGATCAAAAGCGCCATGTTCCCCGTGATGGTCTGTAGCTTCTTCATGACCTTCTTCATGACCTTCTTCATGACCTTCTTCATGACCTTCTTCATGACCTTCTTCATGATCGTCGTGGTCCCCAAACGCGATAGGCTCAATACCAGTCGTTGCCACCACTAGTGACCCCGCAAAAGGGGCAGCTTCGACCAGTCGCTCCAACCAGCCTTCAAACCCCAAGCCATTGATAAATAGCACATCAGCCTCTGCCACCACACGCGCTGCCTGCGGCGTTGGTTGGTAAACATGAGTATCGCCATCCGCACCCACTAGTGTTGTCAGCGAGATATGCTCGCCCCCAATTCGCTTTACCATGTCGCCAAGAACAGAGAATGTCGCCACAACGGGGATTGGGTCATCTGCCCAAGAGGTATTCGGCACACTAAGGGTTAGAGCCACTGTGGCGGTTATCGATGTTAGAAGTGATTGAACAGAGTGCATAATAGTCCTTGCAAATTTAAGTTTTCTGGCGCGGTAAGGCTTGCACAATTGCACCCCCCACTGGGCCAAAAATGAGTGAAAATATATACCCTATACCCGCAACTAGAATAATGGCTGGGCCAGAGGGTAAGCTAAAGTGGAATGATAAAAGTAAGCCAATCACGCTCGAAAGGGTGGCTATAAGTGCGGCTACAGAAATCAACCCTACAATTCCAGCAGCCCAAAAACGCGCTGCGGTTGCCGGAAGAATCATAATACCCACCGCCATAAGGGTGCCAAGGGCATGGAAGCCTGCAACTAGATTGATCACCACTAACGCTAAAAATATAAAATGTGTGATTGCGCTTAATCGGCTAACAGATCTCAAAAACTGAGGATCAACACATTCCAATACCAATGGTCGTAACAGTACTGCTAGGGTCAGGGTCGATAAGGTTGCGAAGGAACACAGCAGGATGAGTGCAGCATCATCAAGGGCTAGGACGGATCCGAACAGAACATGGAGTAGGTCTACATTGCTTCCACGAGTTGAAACAATCAAAACACCAACGGCTAGGGAGATGAGGTAAAATGCTGCTAAGCTTGCGTCCTCAGTTATGGCGGTAACACGAGCGACAAAGCCCGATGTGAGTGCAACCACCATCCCAGCGATCAACCCACCGATGGTCATCGCACTCAGTGATAAGCCAGAGATCAAATAACCAATGGCAGCACCGGGTAAAATCGCATGAGCCATTGCATCCCCAGTGAGGCTCATACGACGAAGCATCAAAAATACACCCACAGGGGTTGCTCCAAAGGAAACTGCCACGCATCCTAGAAGTGCGCGACGCATAAATCCGAATTCTACAAAGGGTGCAAACACCAATTCCCAAATCATGTGATGACCTTCCCACAGACATGGGGTGTTTCAGCACAGGCCTCACACATGCGACTCGCAAGGAGTTGGTTGTCCGTTGTCAAGACCATTGCAGTTGGACCATGCGCCACAAGCTCACGGGCTAACATCAGTGTTTGTGGAAAGTGTGTGTTAACGGTTTGATAGTCATGCAAAACAGCCATCACAGTTCGGCCCTGCCTATGCCATCCATCAATGACGGCGACTAGATCTGCCATAGTTGCAGAGTCAATGGCGGTAAAAGGTTCATCCAGCAAAACCAGTTGGGAGTCTTGCAGTAGAAGCCTTGCAAACAGAGCCCGTTGCATTTGGCCACCAGATAAGGAACCAATCAAGCGCTTCTCAAAACCAGTCAGGCCCACCACAGCCATGGCTTCCTTGACGCGAGCGCTCTTGGTTCGGCCCAGCCTACCAAATGCCCCCATTTCACGCCAAAGTCCCATAGCAACTAGATCCACCACTGAAATTGGAAAGTGCCAATCAATTTGGGATTGTTGTGGCAGGTATGCAATATCAGACTCGCTGAATCCATTGATAGACACTCGACCTTCCAAAGGGGCCAAGGCACCCATTACCCCCTTAAGAAGAGTGGACTTACCTGCACCATTGGGACCAACGATAGCTGTGAGGCTGCCCTTAGCAATCTCAGTGCTCAGTTGCTGCACCGCAGGTAGTCGGTCATAGCCAAGCGTCAGGTTTTGAAAGCTGAGTAGCGTATTCATAGTGCGCCTAGACTGGCTGTGGCCCAAGCGAAACCAAGCCACAATAAAGTAGCAATTATGGTTGCAATAACTAGCCTAGGGCCCACTCCAATTAAAAGAGGACGTAAGAAAATTTTATCGTTTTTCATGCTGTGATCTTGCTTACTTCGCACTTTACGCATATTCCATAAACTTGGACGATGGAGGTATCAGACTAAACACGGTTATCGCCATTAATTTAATGTCTTGCATTAAATTCATCAATTAATGTTATGTTATAACATAACATTAACATAGCAATAGGTATGCCTGCAACTAGATCCAAAAAAACAGCCTTGTGACATTGATTTAGTTTTTAACAATGGTGGTAAGGCAATGATTAGCCAAATAGAGTTACCAATGAATTTACTGTTTTGGTTATTTGATTGAAAAAAGCTGTTTTTCATAACAACGAAACAAGTACTGTCCTGACAAATTAGTCATTCGCTGAGGCTCTAATTCGTTAAATCCTAACTTTTCTAACACCCGCCCTGAAGCAGGATTATCAATCTGGTGTGCGGCAACCAAACGCCCCATCGCATATTCCTCAGTAGCCAAGGTTAACATTAACCGACCCGCAGCCTCACAGAAGCCCTGATTCCAATAGGGCATTCCCACCCAATAACCCAAATTACCACTGGCATTTAGACCCCTAGAAATGTGGTCAATGCTTATGGCACCAATACATGTTCCACCTTTTACGAGGGTGATGGCTCTAATAATTGCAGAGCCAGATCGATGCCGTTCCTCATGAGACTCTATCCAAGCTTGTGCACCATGGTCAGGATATGGATACGGAATATTACCAGCCAGTAGCGCAACTTTTGAATCGCTCAATAATGTTTGCACTTGCGCACTATCTGCTGCCGTAAAAGGTCTGATTGCAACACCATGCATTTGCTTCATTAGCCTGACAACCATGCTTTAAAAGTATCGGATTTGTTATTTTTACTTTACCCATATGGGTAAAGCAACATAAAATTAGAGCCTTAATAATTTTTACAGTCAAAACCCCCATGGCCACTATTCGCGTTGATTTAGATACCATCCAAACCACCACGGCAAAAGCCCTTGAAGCTCACGGTGCAAAACCATGGATTGCCAATTCTGTGGCCCACGCAGTGCGCGTTGCAGAAGCCCATGACAATAAGATTTGTGGGCTCTTTTACCTGCAGAGCTATTGCAGCCAACTCATAACAGGGCGTGTTAACGGTAACGTTGAACCTGAAGTGCACCAACCTAAACCTGCCAGCGTGGTGGTAGATGCCAAGTTAGGTTTTGCACAAGCAGCCTTTTCCCGAGGTTTGGACACGGCCTTGTTGGCTGCCAAAACTAACGGTGTGGCTACCTTAGCCATTTGCCATTCTCACACCTGCACTTCGATGGGTTACTTCACTGAACAGATTGCTCGAGCGGGTTACATTGCTATTGGTATGACTAATGCAAAATCTTGTGTATCACCTCCAGGTGGAACCAAGGCAGTGCTTGGTACTAATCCTATTGCGATGTCTGTACCAGATGGAAAGGGTGCTCTAGCCATGCAGTTTGATCAATCCACCAGCGCTATTGCCCTTGGCAAAATTAATATGGCAGCCACTGCCGGTGAGAAAATTCCATTAGGTTGGGGCGTGGATAGTGAAGGCCAAGCTACTCAAGACCCTAGTGCAGTGCTCAGTGGTGGCTCTTTAGTGTCTTCAGGGGGGTATAAAGGCTATGGATTTGGTTTAATGGCAGAAATTCTCGCTGCTGCTTTTACGGGTGGCAGCACCAGTACCCAACTTGATCCACTAAAGGCGAGTGAAGGCAAGCCTCACGACTTAGGTCAATGCTACATCATTATTGACCCAACTAATGTCGCTGGTGACCTATTTTGGGAAAAGCTTAGCACCATATCAGAAGCCGTAACCAGCCAACCTGGGGCACGAATTCCAGGTGCCAACAAAGTCTTACCTGATGCAGTAGAACTAGATGCAGACGTTTGGGAAAGTGTAAAGCAGTTGGCGGGGATTTGATGCAAACCCACTCGAATTTTTCAACCGTGTTATTTTTGGTTAAAATTTAGGGACGTACATATATTTATGACCTAAACAGAGAATACACCATGGCTTCTATTAAAATATTAGTCGTCGAAGATGACGACATCAACCGTGAGATCATTCATGAATTTCTCACCTTTGGTGAAGTCAATATTGACCTTGCTGCTGATGGTTTAGAAGCCATCAGTTGGGTTAAGAGTAATCAATATGACATCATTATTATGGACTTAATGATGCCTAACTTAGACGGTCTAGCTGCAACACGAATGATACGTACATTAGGCGTAAACAATAGTGCTCAGGTGCCTATCATTGCTTCGACTGCGAGGGACCCCGCGACCGAATTAGCTCACTGGCAGGCTGCCGGCATTACTGATTACGTGCACAAACCATTTTCTGAAGATGAGTTGTGGGCTGTTATCAACACCTATATTTAAACTAAAAAATGGTGGGGGCTGCGTGCGTCTGCATGGCTCCAGTTGAAGGGTGCCTAAGGCTTAACTTCCATGCGTGCAACTGCAACCGCTGGGCTTGTGCTAGTGCCATTGGATGAGCATAAAACTCACAACCACTGATGGGATGCCCCAATTCTGCCATGTGCACTCGCAGTTGGTGTGAGCGCCCTGTCACTGGTTTTAGTAACACCCTTGTCTGAAATAATTCAGGCTTACGTGATAACACTTCAAATCGGGTTAATGAGGGCTTACCTAGCTCGTGGTCAACCATTTGTTTAGGTCGATTGGGCCAATCACAACGTAAGGGCAGATTAACTTCGCCAGCATCCTCTTGCAGCACACCATAAACCCAAGCTAAATAATGCTTTTGGATTTGCCGTTCCTGAAACTGACGACTCAAAGCGGATAGGTTCGCCTTACCACGGGCGAGCACCATCACACCAGAAGTATCCATATCTAAACGGTGAACAATCTGCGCATCAGCATATTGTTGTTGTACGCGTGTAATTAAGCAGTCTTTATTGAGTGGGTTTTTACCAGGGACAGATAATAGGCCACTGGGTTTATCCACCACGACAATATCTTTGTCTACATAAATAGTGGTGACCTGTTGAACACACAAAGGCACAATAAAGTCAGTCCTCACTGGGCGTGACCCGATATCCAGAAGCCTCTAGGGTCACCCCTTTTGACTTGATATAAGCCACACACAAACCTAGTGCAACCAGCAGCACATAGCCCCAAAACCACAATCGACTATAACCGTTTAATTGTACTAAACTCGTGATTAAACCCCCTAAAAAACCCAAGCTTAAATACCACAGCCACTGCTTGAATGTAGGCCCACTGCTGCTTGGCAAAATATAAAATGTACCACACTGGGGACAGCCATATGCTTTTTCTGGGTCCCTATAATCCTCACACAACTGATTACGTGAAGTAATTTTAAACTCACAATGTGAGCATGTATTAGCCATTATTTAATCCTTGCTGTCATGCTAAAGCCGCGGCGCTGTGGCAAAGCATCGGTTATTTCATAATAGTCAGACTTGGCGTCCACATAAATATGCTCTACCAACTGCAATCCACTGGGTTGGTCTAAGGTGCCTGCAAAAATAGAAATACTGGGTAGTTGTGTGTTGTCCCAAAATAAGTTGCCACCACATTCAAAGCAGAACCCACGCCGGATTCCTGGGGACGAAAAAAACCATTTAAGAGACTGTTCTTGCAGCAGTTCAAAGTCGTCTTTGTTGGCGGAGGTTGCAGCGACATGGTGTCCACTAGACTTTTGACATTGCCCACAGTGACAAGCTACCACAGGACGCAATGGCCCTGTGACGTGATATTTAACGGCGCCGCATAGGCAGCTTCCCATCGCATTATTTGTCATTGTAATAAACCTCTGGAAACCAATCGAGTGGCATTTTATCACCATCTTTTTGTACTAGCCCATCAAACGGTGGTGAAGTCGGCCCACCTCGGTTGATGTAACGCACGTCGTCACCTATGAAGCGGGTAGAAAAAGCCCGCCGGCGGCTAGTTAACCAATTGCCTGGCGCGCCATGGACCGTTTTAAAGTTAAACAACACACAATCACCTAACTCTAATTTTGGCACCAAGATATTTTGCCTGCGATCAATTTCGGGCATATCCATATAATCTAAATCGCTTTGGTACCAGGGCTCATTGGTCGACCAACGGGTAGGTCGAACTAGCTTTGGCCAACGGTGAGACCCTAACACGACCTGTAGGCTGTTGGCTTTAGTCACGGCATCAAGGGGCACCCAATAACTCGCCGTTTGTTCGCCAGAAACGCAATAATAAGGCATATCTTGATGCCAAGGCGTGGCTTTAGCCGTGCCTGGTTCCTTCAGTAAGATATGCTCATGAAATACTTGGATGCGTTTTGAACGTGTGGCTTGGGCCGCAATTTCTGCGGCAGGCGACTCAACAATCCAACGCTTAAACTCTTCAATACGCTGCCAGTTACAGTAATCTTCAAAAAATCTCCCCCCGTCACCTTGAGCCACATTTTCTCGGCCATGCTCACTCGGATCAGCAAGCACTTTATCAAAACCCATGATGAGACCATCAATCCAATCCTTAAACACACCTTTTATAACAATGGCACCATCACGCTCATAATCTTGCACTTGTGATTCACTCAAATACATAGCTAAACCTCTTTTTACTGGGGCGTTAAATCGCAGCTGACAAGGGCTTCAATTAAGGCCTTGAGTTGAGGCTTAACTTGGGCACATTTTTTGTCATCAAGGGCATAGTCTGGCGTATCTTGCATATAAGTTGCTTGGGATAGCTCCAGCTGAAAAGCATGAACATGGTGACTTGGCTGGCCATAGCTACGAGTAATATAGCCCCCCTTAAAACGCCCATTACTCACTTGAGTATAGTTTATATCAGAGATTGCGTGCTGCGCAGCTTGTAGAAGTTTGGCAGCACACGCCTTGCCATCATGAGTGCCCAGATTGAAATCCGGTAAGGTCCCTTCAAAGAACATGGGGACTTGTGCTCGAATGGAATGGGCATCGAATAAAATAGCATAGCCAAATTTTTGTTTAATGCGTGCCAATGCAGTAGCCAATTGTTGGTGGTAGGGGCGCCAAATGTATTCGATACAGGCCTGCTGATGGTCGGTATCTATGACTGTGCCGGGTTTGAACATAGACTTTTCATTGAACAGAATATGAGGAAACAAGCCTATGGTTTTACCTGCATAGAGTGGTTTATTGTCTTCTGGCCGATTAAGGTCAATGACATAACGTGAGTAGTTCGCCTTGATCACGCCCACTCCCATAGCTTCTAGAAAGTCATACAGTTGTGGAATATACCAATCAGTATCGGGCAAAGCCAGAGCCTCTGACGTTAAGGTGTCTGCGACTGTGGGGGTGAGTTGCAAGCCAGAGTGGGGCATACTCACCAGTAATGGTGAAGAGCCTTGAATAAAGTCGTAAGCTACTGAAAAAGTCATAGTATTAAGCCTGTGAGGTGTATCGCCAAACTGGTCCAAAACGTTAACCCTATCAAGCTGGCTAGAGTTTGCAAAGTAATAATATCAGCCATGAGTTTAGCGTTACCACCCATCTGTTGAATAAATGGATAGGCCGATACCGCCGTTGGTAAGGCTCCAAACACCACCAAACACACAGTTACTAAAGGACTCAGATTAAACCACCATGCACCACCTAATAGCAGCGCTGGAAAAACTAACAACTTGACGCTAAGGGCCGCAGCCAAAGTGGGCCAGCGCCCTCTTAAGGAACTCATCTTCAAACTAGCCCCCACACCAAGCAGCAGTATAGGTAGGGCTGCGCGACTGACAAGGTCCATCGATTGATCCAGTATAGTGGGTATAGAGATGGAGAGCACATTAAGCAAAAGACCAATAGCCACAGCAACAAGCATGGGGTTATGCAAGAGTTCTTTGATAATTAAAGTAGACAAGAATTGCTCTTGGGGTTGGTTTTTACGCACTAGCAAACTGACCGAAAGTACCGACAAAACATTGGTAGACGGCATCAGCACCGCAATCATTAAAGCACCCAATTCTTGCCCAGGCAAACCAAATATATCCACCAAAACAGCCAAGCCAATAAAACCATTGTGGCGTATGCCTCCTTGAGTAAGGGCTGCGGTCGAGACCCCATCTTGACCTAGTAATCGAGCCACTAGCACGCAATAAATCAGTATTAATATCAGTGCCACAGTGAAGAGGGTAAACAAGGGTAAGAGCAAGCCTGTATCAATAGTGGCATGAGCTAGCGTGTGCACAATAAGCACTGGAAATAGTACCCAGTAGGATAGCTTGGAGATACCTTGCCAAAAAAGAGAGTCTGTCAGCAGTTTTTTAGAGAGGCCGTAGCCTAATAGCATTACCAGCAAAATAGAGCTGATAATAGGAAAAATAGGAGTCATTAAATAAGCCAGTACAACGGATATATAGGGCTATGATACCAGTTTAAGCACTCATCTAGCCCAACTGTTTTAAGCGCTCATCATGTTGATTTAATAATTCACCCACACCCCAATTATTGTCTTTTTGCACACGCATAATACCAATAAGGTTTTTATCACGAATGCGCTCAAGCTCGCGAATAGAATGATGCCCCGATTGCTCATCAGACTGCTGAGCAATGGTAGCAATGAGTTCATCCGTGAGTTCGGGCACATCCATTAACTTGGTCCATGGCCACTCTAAACAAGGTCCAAACTGAGCAATAAAATGCGCCATACCCGCCTCACCACCAGCTATGCGATAGGTTTCAAACAGACCCATTTGTGCCCAACGCAACCCAAAGCCATATCGAATGGCATCGTCTATCTCTGTGGTTGTGGCAATGCCATCTTTGATCATCCACAAGCCTTCACGCCATACTGCTTCTAAAAAACGATCAGCAATATGAGCATCAATTTCTTTACGCACATGTAGCGGCTTCATACCCACACTGGTTAGCAGGTCTTTGGCCTGCTCTATAATGTTTGGGCTGTTAGCTGGACTAGGCACAAGCTCTACTAAGGGTAAAAGGTACACTGGATTAAATGGGTGGGCCACCATGATTTGAGCTGGCCTTAGGGCATTTTCTTGCAATTGCGAAGGCTTAAAGCCAGAGGTCGACGAACCGATAATGGCCTCTTTTGCACATGCTGCCTGTACTTGGGCAAACACCTTATGCTTAATGTCTAAACGTTCTGGCACACTCTCTTGAATCCAATCGGCATTAGTTACGGCCGTTTCAAGGCTCTCACAGAAAGTGAGCGTGCCTTCTGTGGGCATGGTCACATCGGCTAGCTGAGGTAAGGCCTCACGAGCATTGTCGAGTACCCCAGCCAATTTGCGCTGCGCATCAGTTGCGGGGTCATACACATTAACATCCCAACCGTGCAGCAAAAACCGCGCTACCCAGCCACCACCAATGACACCACCACCAATACAAGCAGCCGTTTTTTGGCGCTTATTGGGTTTATTAACAATATTGGTCATGCTAAAGGCGCTCTTTTTTCTACCTTAATCAGTTCACGTACCTGGGCTGGTGTCATTAAGGTAGAGCCCATGTTAGTGGCGATGGTTGCAGCCCGCTCAACCAGTTGCGCATTAGTCGCCAAGACCCCTTTTTGTAACCAAATATTATCTTCTAAGCCTACCCGAATATGGCCCCCAGACAATACTGTAGCGGCCACGTAATTCATTTGATTACGACCAATAGAAAAGGCCGACCTGACCCAGTCTGTAGGCACATTGTTAACCATAGCCATAAAGGTATTGAGATCATCTGGCGCACCCCAAGGAATACCCATACACAATTGCACCATCACTGGCTCAGTAATTAGTCCTTCTTCTACCAATTTTTTAGCCAACCATAAATGACCCGTATCAAAGGCTTCAATCTCAATACGGGCACCTATGGCAGTCATCTTCTCTGCCATCGCCCGCAACATGCCGGGGGTGTTAGTCATCACGTAATCTGCTTCTGCAAAGTTCATGGTGCCACAATCTAACGTGCATATTTCTGGCTGACACTGGCGTATGTGTTCTACCCGCTCACTGGCCCCCACCATATCTGTTGAGGCCTGCAAAGGTAATGGGTTTTCTGCATCACCAAACACGATATCGCCACCCATACCCGCAGTAAGATTAAGTACCACATCTACTTCTGCAGCCCGAATACGTTCGGTGAGTTCTTTATATAAATCTAAGCGGCGACTTGGCACACCCGTTGCTGGATCACGCACATGACAATGCACTATGGCAGCACCCGCCTTAGCCGCATCAATGGCACTGTTGGCAATTTCTTCAGGGCTACGAGGCACATGGTGAGAGCGGTCTTGAGAACTGCCAGACCCAGTCACAGCACAGGTAATAAAAACATTTTGACTTGCCTGTAGTGGCATAAGTAGCTCCAAAAAAGGGTGTTGATTGAATAGGCGCCCATGATGGCATTGTCCATCTCTGTTTAATTGATATTTTAGGAGTAATTGTTATTTAATACCGAACAGTTTATGTCTTTTCAGTGTTTCTCATGGTGCAGATTTTATACTGGTTTGAATTGAGTTTGTCGGGGTATACTAATATTTCAATGTACTTAATTAACACTTTATTAATGGAGAAATGAAAATGGCTAGATACGTTATTGAACGAGATATTCCAGCAATCGGTTCGTCAACCCATGAAGAAATGAAAATGGCAGCTCGTATGTCAATTTCAGTGTTGCAGGACATGAAAAAAGAAAATAAAGACATTGAGTGGGAACACTCATACATTACTGCCAATAAATCCTTTTGTATTTACAATACCTCTGATCCAGATCTAATTATGGAGCATGGTAAACGCAGTGGTTATCCTGTCACATTGGTGACCAGAACAACCTATTTGGTGAATCCTTTAGCACTATAGTTGACCGTTCAATATGAACTCAAACATTGCTATTATCACCACCTCAGTAACTTAAGCCTGACCCGCCAACCCACGTTTGATAATCGAACATGGGGTGCGGCGGTCAAGGCTTACAAAACTACAGCAGCGTGTATTTCTTTTGGACTTGTCCAAAAGAAATACCAGGTGGCATCTACGCCATGTAGTTACGTCATCAGTGGTGTAAAAAATAACCCTACCTTAAGCTGTATGTTGGCAATGTGTTTGGCCTTTTAACAGCCCCCACTCAAGCGATATGAGAACCCAACTGTGTTTATGCAGGGGCTAAACATTTTTTCCCTTGACCTGAGCTAAAAATATGTCAGAATACTGTATATATATACAGTATTTTTGGTTTTACTATTGGTTTTATTATGGTTCTCCTACAACTCGAAAAAGAACGTTTAATTTGGCGAGCTCGGCAAATGGCTAGCCCAGATCATCGCTGTCAAAGTAGTTTTTACCCCAACTTAGATGCCCACTTACAAGGGGGTTGGCCCCAAACTGGATTAGTGGAGTTAGCCTGTGGTCCTATGGGTATTGGTGAACTACGCTTGTTATTACCTCTACTAGCCCAAGCTCAGTCACGTTTACAAGTATGGATTAATCCACCCGCAGAACTCAATGGCCAAGCTTTAGCACAACATGGCATTGATCTAAGCCAAACTTTATTAATCCGCTGCCAAAACCCTCAACAAGCCCTGTGGAGTGCCGAGCAAAGTCTTAATAGTGGGTGCTGTAGCCATCTTATTTTATGGGCACCTAAGCTCACTGCACCCCAAGCAAAACGCTTACAAGTCTCAGCCAAAGACAATCAAGCCCTCATATTTTGGTTAAATTCTCAAGCCGAACCTAGCACCAGTGCTTTACCCGTGAGTGCACGTTTATCACTCTCCCCACTAGCTACAGGGCTGCGCCTACAAATTCATAAGTACCAAGGCCAGTGGCCCCAACACCCATGTCAGGTAGATATGCATGCATTGTGGCCCTCTTTAACGGTGCCATCTCATAGGCCTACTCATTTAGTCAAGGCTCCAATAAACAATATTGTGGCATTGCCATTACAGTTGCGTTGATGCATGCAGTGGCTTTATTTATATTTTCCCAGCCTACAACTTGATAGCCTTTTAAACCAACAGGCGTATCACCAACCCTGTGTTTTAGTAGATAAAAATAAAGTGCTGCAGGCTAACCCAGAAGCACGCCAATGGGGTATAAAAATAGGCACAGGCTTAGCTCAAGCTGCCCTTTTATGTGCTCAACTTAAAGTTATTGCCTACGACGCCAAACAAGAACAGCGGTTACTGTTGCAGCTAGCCCAGCGCTTGTACCAAACCAGTGCCACCTTGTACCTTGATCCACCCCAAGGTTTGCTGTTGCAAACAAGCGATATGCTGCGCTTATATAATGGCCTTGATGCCTACTGGCAACAGTTACAACAGCCTCTCAAGGAACGTGGCTTAAACTACCACTATGCCAGTGCCCATAGCCCCTTAGCGGCACAGGTGTTGGCTCGTGTAGGTAACGACCGCCTATTAAAAGACCAACGTCAAGCCACAAAATTACTCAGCCAATTACCCATTCATGGCGCTGGTCTAGAATATAAACTGGCCCTACAGCTGGAACGCCTTGGACTGAACACGCTAGGCCAAGCACAAGCCCTACCTAGGTCAGCACTAGGCCAGCGTTTAGGCCAAAACCTTGTCACCTATTTGCAACAACTAGACACCCACAGTGCGCCTGAGCGATCAGCTTACCGGCCCCCTGAACACTTTCGCCAACGCTTAGAACTACTCTATGAGATTGAGCAGAGTACGGCCTTACGCTTTCCATTAAAGCGCTTATTAAATGACCTAGAAGCTTTTTTAGGGCCACGCCAACTAAGAGTAGCAGGACTTAGTTTGGGCTTAGAGTATCGCGAACAGAACGCTGAGCGGCTACACATAGGTTGTAGTGATGGCGAATACCGTGGTGAAGCTTGGTTAGCTTTGTGCATGCTAAGGTTAGAACAATTGCAGCTACAGGCCCCTATTATTGCCATTAGCCTTAACACCAAAGGACAAATGCCATGGGCGCCTTTAGCAGCACAGTTGTTTGAACCCCCAGGAGGCAAACTCACCCCTGGGCAACTGATTAGCCGTTTACAGAATAAGCTTGGAGACCATGCAGTCCAACAAGTGTATTTACGCGATGACCATCGCCCTGAACGCAGTTTTTACCAAGGCCCACCTCACAGCCATTACCAAACTCAACCTGCCACCATAGCCTTACGTCCTAGTTTGTTATTTGCCCTGCCGCAGGCTCTAGGACATAAGCCTAATCATCAGTGGTGTATCTTGTCTGGCCCCGAACGCATACAAAGTGGCTGGTGGGATAACGTAAGTATTTGCCGCGACTACTTTATTGCACGCAACCCCATGGGACAGATCTGTTGGCTATTTCGCACCCCCAGAGAGGAATGGTTTTTACATGGGTATTTCTCATGAATATTGCGTCTGTTGTGGACTATGCTGAGCTGCATTGTTTAAGTAATTTTAGCTTTTTAAGGGCGGCATCCCACCCCCAAGAATTGCTCCAACAAGCCCATACTTTGGGTTATAAAGCTCTGGCCCTCACCGACGAATGTTCAGTGGCTGGGGTGGTTAGAGCGTACCAGTATAAAAAGGAACAGGGTCTCAATATTAAACTCATTATTGGCAGTGAGTTTTTACTTAAACCCGATCAACTCGAGGCCCAAGAAAGCATCGTAGTGCTGGCAAAAAACCGCCAAGGCTATGCTCAGTTATGCCAACTCATTAGCCTTGCTAGGCAGCGGTGTGAAAAGGGTCGGTATCAAGTTTATCAACATGACTTTAAAGCACTTAGTGAGTGCTTACTTATATGGAACCCCCATCCAAATAGCATTAGTGAGTTAGGGAAAACATTAAGCACTCAACATAAACAACGCTTATGGGTAGGCTGCCACCGGCGCCTAAGTGCCTTAGACCAGAGCCTAAACACCCACTGCCAAAGCATGGCTGATCACTATGATTTACCCATAGTGGCCCTTGGGCAGGTCATTATGCATAACCCCAATCGGCAAATGCTACACGACACCCTCACAGCAATTCGCCTAGGAATGCCTGTTTATGCCTGTGGCTATGCCTTGCAAGCCAATCGTGAACACAGCCTGCGGCCATTGGATAAAATCGTTAAACTTTACCCACCCTCATGGATACAAGCCAGTGTCACCATTGCCCGACAATGTGATTTTTGTTTATCTGAACTCAGTTACCAATACCCTGCTGAACTAGTGCCTAGTGGGTATGACGCCAACAGTTATTTGCACTACCTAGTAGAGCAAGGGAAAGCCATTCGTTTTCCCGCAGGGGTGCCCCATGACATTGCCCTCATTATAGATAAAGAGCTTAGCCTTATTGCCTCCGAAGGTTACGCACACTTTTTTTTAACCGTATATGACCTTGTTCAGTTTGCTAAGAGCCAGCGCATCTTATATCAGGGTCGTGGCTCTTCTGCTAATTCTGTGGTGTGCTATTGTCTAGAAATTACTGCCGTTGACCCCCGTCAAATACAGGTTTTATTTGAGCGATTCATTTCTAAAGAACGGGCTGAGCCACCCGATATTGATGTGGATTTTGAGCACCAAAGGCGGGAAGAAATTATTCAGTATATCTATCAAAAATATGGTCGCCACCGAGCGGCTTTAGCCGCCACCGTGATCACTTATCGCTTTAAAAGTGCCGTACGTGAAGTGGGTAAAGCCCTGGGCATTAATCTGCCCCAACTTGAACTATTTATCAAAAATGTAGACCGCAAAGACGCGAGTACTAGTTGGCATGAGCAATTACAAAGCTTAGGTTTAGATGGTCAAAGTCACGTGGGCCGATGCTTCTTGCAGCTGGTAGAAACCTTGCAAGGCTTTCCCCGTCACCTGTCACAACATGTGGGTGGTTTTATTATTAGCGCAGGGCCCCTTAGCGAACTAGTGCCTATAGAAAATGCCTCTATGGCTGAGCGCACCGTCATTCAATGGGACAAGGACGATTTAGCCAGCCTTGCCTTACTCAAGGTCGATGTTTTAGCCTTGGGCATGCTTAGCGCCATACGCCGAGCATTACACATGGTGCAACACCACCACGGGCGTCAGCTTAGCTTGGCAGATATTACTCGTATGGATGATGATGCTAAGGTGTATGCCATGCTACAACAAGGTGACAGTGTGGGGGTTTTCCAAGTGGAGTCACGCGCCCAAATGAGTATGTTGCCACGCTTACAACCCGCCTGTTTTTATGACCTTGTGATTCAAATTGCCATTGTGCGCCCAGGACCTATTCAAGGGGATATGGTGCATCCATTTTTGCGCCGCCGAGCGGGTAAAGAAAGCATAGACTACCCATCACCAGAAGTGAGACAGGTACTAGAGCGCACCCTAGGGGTACCTATTTTTCAAGAACAAGTGATAAAGCTTGCCATGGTAGCAGCTGGTTTTAGTGGCGGTGAAGCCGATGCTTTGCGCCGAGCCATGTCGAGTTGGAAACGTCATGGCGAGCTAGATCAATTTCGTCATAAGCTAGTTGGGGGGATGGTGACAAGGGGTTATGATAAGGCTTTTGCAGAGCGTTTATACCAACAAATCTTAGGCTTTGGTGAATACGGCTTCCCCGAGTCTCATGCTGCTAGCTTTGCCGTTTTGACCTACGCCTCAGCTTGGCTTAAATACCATTACCCAGCAGCCTTTTACTGCGCCATTCTTAACAGCCAACCCATGGGGTTTTATAGTGCTTCTCAATTAGTGCAAGACGCTCGCCGCCATGATGTACAAGTACTACCCGTGTGCATTAACCACAGCGCATGGGACCACAGTTTAGAAACTACTGACACAGCAGAACTGGCCATACGCTTGGGCTTACGTCAGGTCAAAGGTGTACGCCAAGGCCCTATACAAGAGTTAATAGCACAGCGCCCCCCACAAGGGTTTCAAGGACTTTCACAGGTGCAGGCATTGCACTTGGCTAAAGGCCAACTGGAGTCACTGGCAAGTGCAAACGCTCTCACCTGTTTCAGTGGCCACCGTTATCAAGCCCGTTGGCAATTGCTCGATAACCACCAAGACCTGCCATTACTAAGAGAAATACACGAGACCCACCCAGAACAACTGCCCGCACCTGTCGCCTTAAATGCATTAACAGAAGACTACGCCAGCTTAAACCTGAGTTTAGAACATCATCCCATTGCCCTATTACGCCATGCAGGTTTACTAAAAGGCTGCATAAGTACACGCCAAATGGCCCATAAACCCCACCAAAGTTTAGTGACCGCAGCAGGGTTAGTCACCGGTCGGCAAAGACCGGGCACAGCCTCTGGAGTGACCTTTATTACCCTAGAAGATGAAACGGGTAATACTAATTTAGTGGTCTGGCAAGGCACAGCGCGAGCCCAAAGGCAGGCCTATTTAAATGCCAAAATATTAAAAGTAAAAGGTATTTTAGAGCGCGACCCAGACAGCCAGGTCATCCACATTATTGCCGGTAAACTGATTGATTGTAGCCACCTACTAGACCAGCTAAACATCAATTCTCGTGATTTTCATTAGTGCGACCAAGTGGTGGCCATGTCAGCGGAGGGTGACCTTGTTAGCTATGCATCAACAAGATCAATATAAATGAATTGGGATCAGCAGCTAACATTGGGCCTATTAGGTGGCCTCTAGCAATTGCTAAGCAAGTGCTTGGTAGGATTGAACTCACCCCACCAAGTTTCTATTGATTCACCTAACTGAAGTCTTTAGCGCCAGAAAACATTTCTCCAAACATAGGACTGTTAAGGTCAGTGAACTTAAATGGTAGGCCATTATCAGTGTCATAAACGTCCAGAGTTCGTTGCTGTTGGTTCTGGAACTGGACCTGTTCCATCATTGAGCGTTGGCCCTTAGCCCCTTCAATTTTTGCTTTTTTAGCCTCTCCTTGAGGGTCGTTATCATCTGAAAAATTGTACTTTTCGGATAGTTCTCCAGTAATTACCACCTGGCCACTCATTTGAGTTAACTCTGCTTCAGTGGCTTTTTCTGCCAATGCGGCCACCGCCCTACCTACATAAATTACGCTCTCTCCACCAGGGAATGACACGACTTCTGTCTGGCACCCACCCACTGGATGAAGGGTGATTGCGTTCACCTTATGATCCTTTAATTCCAGTGCCATATCCGCCGTCAGGCGATCCATTGCTGAGTGAGCGGCGCCATAAGCAACATCAAACGCATAGTGAAATGCGCCCGTACTAGAGGTTTGAATAATCAACCCCTGTTGCTGCGCCACCATGAGTGGTGCAACAAATTTACTCATGACGTAACTACTGCGAACACCAACATCAAAAGCCTCGTCATAGACAGACAAAGGGCGTTCCCAAAACGATTTACCAAAGTGTGGGGCAATAGCGATTAAGCCACTATAAGCACTGTTGACCAGAAGCTTAATGGTCTTTTGTTCAGCCGCCACCCGCCCAACAAAAGCTTCTACTGCAGCATCATCCTTTTGGTCTAGGGCACAGGCATGAATCACACCACCTGTGGCATTATCAATCGTCGCTTCTGCAGCTAAATCCTCCAACGCCTTTTTATTGCGCGCTGTCGCATAAACGATATAACCTTCTTCTTTGGCCAACGTGAGGGCAATGCCTCGACCTAGCCCACGTGATGCACCCGTTACAATTGCAACTTTGTTCATAGTAAAATCTCCCTGTATCAAACATTTTGATATCCGATTCCATTACAGGAACATGACATCCTAAAAAATAATAACGAATATTTAAACCGGTGTTTAACTATAGCGCTCGAGATCATTTATAACTAGTCTATTTTCTGCAAAAGCTATTAGGCACATTCACTTTGAAAATACCAATTCAGTTATTGCAAACAAGGGCTTTATAGCTTGGTACCCACGGTTAGTACTGGAAAGCTCGTGAAACCAAATCGGCCCTCACTTTCTGCTTGCGCTAGCTGAGACTGCCATGCTCTTACCTTGTCTTCCTCCACACCCTGACCCAAGGCAAAATTAGCCAACACCAGTTCTGCGTATGCTGCGGGCGAGTTTTCGTGACGCTGGGTTATGACAAAAGCGAGTGACTCAGTGCGGATATTACCAAAGCCCTGCTTGGATAACTGGCCAGACAATTCGAGTGGCAGCATTTGATGATAACAGTGGGCTTTAAAAGCCTCATGTATGAGGTCATTGAGGGCCTCATCAGCACCATGAAATTTGAAGTGATCCCAAAGTACGGACACATTAACAAAGCTGGATCTGGGTTTTAACAAGCGTCCCACTTCTGCTAATGTAGCACCTACATCTTCAATATAATCCAAGGTTTGAATAGAGGCAATGCCATCACAAGAAGCATCAGGCAAGTTGATCTTGTCAGCCATGCTACATAAGAATTGAACGTTATTTAAAGGTTCACAGCGCTGCCTGGCTGCCACTAATTGAGTTTCACTGGGGTCAAGCCCCACCACGTTACCGTTGGTGCCCACAGCAAGTGCAATATCTTCTAACAAATGACCCGCCCCACAGCCTACATCTAATATGGCGTCATCTACATTAAGATTAAGGGCTCGCATCACAGCTAAACGCCTTGACACTCCAGCGCTACTAGCTGCCATTTTTTGCTGCAGTAAACTCGCATTACCTTCAAATTTCATAGTTTTTACCTTCAATAAAGTTGACCCAAAGTTAAGCTCGGTTGAGCCATTAAAGTTAACAAGATTGTGGTTACATAACCAATGGTTATGTAACCAGCTCAATTAAATTGTGACCCACGGGTATTTAACCTTTTCACCAGGCTCTTTTATAAAACAAAATGTCACATAAATCCCTTATTTATTAGCGCTATTTTTTGTCATTAACAAAGCAAGGAAGGTTATTATGAGTCTTAGTTACGGACAGTTTTGCCCTGTCGCCATCACTTCAGAAATACTTTGCACCCGCTGGACTACGCTAGTGGTGCGTGAACTGATGTGTGGTAGCACACGGTTTAACCAAATTAGACGCGGAGTGCCACTGATGTCACCGTCGCTATTGTCTAAACGTTTAACCGAACTTTCAGACCATGGAGTGGTACAAATAAAGCACATAAAAGGTAACATAGTGGAATATCATTTATCTGCTGCAGGTCGCGAGCTTATTCCTATCATTGAGTCTTTTGGAACTTGGGGAAAGCGCTGGTTTAATAGTGAAGTGAATCTTAATAAACTGGACGCTTTGCTTCTCATGTGGGATATCCACCGCTTAATAAAGCCTGAAGGAATTAGCTTAGACAACTGTGTCCTAGAGTTCAACTTCCCCGAGCTTTCGAGTAAGAAACGACGCCATTGGATGGTCATTAGCCAAAACGATGTAAACTACTGCATTGTTGATCCAGGTTTAGACACCGACTTACTTATCACCAGTTCGGTCAGAGGTTTAACATCTATCCACATGGGCTATAGCAATTTCGAGGATGAGGTCAATCAGGGCTCACTTGTCATTAGGGGCAACCCTCAGTTAGCCAAAGCCATGAGTCAATGGTTAGGGCGGAGTCCATTTGCAGGGGTGACACAACAAACGCCACAACTAAACTATGGGTAATAGAGCAAGGGCAGTTTGACTACTTAATGCGCTTCACCGGCACCCGTAAATTCCTTAGGGAGCGTTTAATCGTTTTTAAATGGGCCATCGTTTCTTCACCCAGTTGCATGGTAACTCCCACAGCCAGCACATCGATAACAACCATTTGGGTAATTCGAGACGACATGAGGGTGTTGAGTTCCTTATCTTCATCTAAGTCGATGTATAAGGGAATTTGTACCTGCTGTGCCAAGGGTGTGTTACTTGGGCACAGAGCAATCACCGTCGCTCCTGCATCCATGGCCAGTTGCGTACTGTGCAGCAAGTCTTTAGTGCGGCCTGTTTGTGATACCGCAATCACCACATCACCAGGTTCTAAGGTCACAGCCGCCATCGTCTGTAAGTGGGGGTCTGCATAAGCCGCCGCCGACATATTAAGGCGAAAGAACTTATGTTGTGCGTCAGTACAAATAGGCGCTGACGCTCCAAAGCCATAACAGTCAACTCGCTTAGACCGAGCTAAGGCCATAATAGCCTGTTCTAGGTTAGCTGCATCTAAATCAGACTTTACCCGCATGAGGTTGCCCATGGTGGCATCAAAAATCTTTTCTTTAAACTGTTCCACCGAATCTCGGCTATCTAGGCGGAATTGTTGATAAGACGTATTAGTACCCATAAACTGGGCTAAATTAAGTTTAAAATCTTGAAATCCGTCAAAGTCTAGGGCTCGGCAAAACCGCACCACGGTGGGTTCACTTACCGCCGCGGCTGCAGCCAGATCAACAATACGCATTTGCACAATTTTTGCACGATGTTCGAGCACATAGTCGGCCACCTTGCGCTCAGATTTACGCAGCTGAGGGTGAGCTTGGGCAATAATTTTAAACACGTCATGGTTAGCAATGGACATGGGGTGAACCAAGAAAATAAGGTATTGCTAACATTCTACCCCATCACCTTTAGCTCAATCCACTGCGTATCATTAAAATTGCAGGGAGATGTCTTTATGCGTCGCCATACAAGCTGACACGGTCGTAGCTAGGTCATCACTCATACGCTCTTGCAGACGCAAGCCAATGCTCTCTTTGATGGCCATGTCGTAACTCACTAAAGCTGGCGCTAAGTCAGTTAGAGCGCGTTCACGCCAAACAATCTCCGCATCTAACATTTGCACGGCTTGGTGATGCAAGCCCTTGGCCTTCTCTGGATCGTACTTACTGCCCTTAAGAGCCCTGCGTGTTTTCGAGAGTTTAGATTTAATACTACTGACACCCGCCAACTCACCCAATTGTTGCTCTTGCAGCTTGATGGCAGCCATGGCTGACTTGGCATCAAGTTGATCTATGCTTAACGCAAGCGCAGCCACATCATTTTTCATCTGGGCTAGCTCTGGAGCTTGGGAAATCCATAAGCGTAACTCTTGAATACCTTCGTAGGCTTCATCCACATTGCGTCGATATTGAGTACGAGACTGCTTTTCAGCTTTATTAAGTTTCTCAAACATAGGCCTCTGAGTTGCCCACTCTTGAGGTATGCTCGCCTCCAAAAGTTCATTGAAGCGCCCCAGTTCATCAATCTTAGCCTCAAGAGCAGCACGACGATTATCATTTAAGCTAATATCTTCAAGCCGACGCAACTGCAACTGAGCATCTACGACCAAGCGTTTATTATTGCGAACATTGAACTGAATATCTCGCACTTGATAATGCAAAGCTTCATACCCTTTGGAAAAGGCTGTGAGCTCAGCTTTAGCTTGATAAATATTTTCCACTTTCACAAAGGTGTCACGGGCTTTGCCTAAGCTGTCTTGCAATACTTGGTTTGCAGCAGAAGACATGTAGCTTGCATCTACACTCGCCATAGCATCAATGGCAGCCACCAAACTTGTTTCTTGGTTAGCGTACAAAGTGAGCACCTGCTCCTCTAAGCATGGCTGAATACGAGGGTTCATTGGGGGTGGCGCAGATTCGGAAGTAAGGTAAGTTCGGTTAGGAAGGTAATTCACTAAACTTGGAAGAAATCCTGTAATCACCAAAGCCAATAACTGCAAACCAATAAAGGGCACAACTCCCTTGTATATGGAAACCGTCTTCACCACTTGATCTGCCACACCACGTAAGTAGAAAAGGGCAAAGCCAAAGGGCGGTGTTAGGAATGAGGTTTGAATATTCAAGCCAATCATTACACCTAACCAAACTGCAGTAATATTAGCACTCGGGTCTGCTAACAATATGGGCGCCACTATAGGCACCACCACTACGGCAATTTCAATAAAGTCTAGAAAGAACCCTAAAATAAAGATGACCAACATCACCACAAAAAATTGCACCCAAAAGCCACCTGGCAAGCTTGTGAGCATATGCTTAACGAGTTCTTCACCACCAAAGGCTCGAAATGCAGAGGTCAACATAGCCGCACCAATGAGTATAATAAATACCATAGAGGTGGTTTTAGCTGTTTCCCCCATCACCTCATGCAAGGTGGTGCCGGTTTTAAAGACGCGCCAGCCACTCCAAGTTATGGCGATCAACAAGGTAGCCGAAGCTATTAAACTAAGGGCAATACCAAGGCGATCTTCATCTGTGTTGATGCTCTTAATATTAAGGTCAAAGTTATTAACAATAATGCCTAAGATAATGATGGAGGCGATAGCCATAAATGCCGGCCAATAACGTCTTTCGTCACGATGGTGCAGGCGATAACCCGCCATCAACATGGCTCCCACAGCTCCGACAGCGCCTGCTTGGTTGACTGTTGCAACGCCTAGCAAAATGGATCCCAGCACCACAAAAATTAAACTCAAAGGCGGCAGCAGTGCCATTAGTACTTTAACTAAAAATTGGCGGTCATAGGCACCCAAATAACCCACAGGTGGCGCCATTTTTGGGCGAATGATCGCTGTGAACAAGATATACAATATGTATAAACCCACCAATAAAAGGCCGGGCACAAAAGCACCCATAAACATATCACCCGCGCTAGCAGAGGTAATATCAAGCACTGAGGGCATAGAAAACTCACCCGTAATCTCCCGATAAGCAGTTTTGCGCATGGCACTGGCTTGATCAGCAGCGCTACTGAGTTGGTCAGCCAAAATAATAAGCACGATCGAGGGGGGGATGATTTGGCCTAAGGTCCCCGATGCGCAAATGGTACCCGTTGCTAGTGAATGAGAATATTTATTGCGCAACATGGCGGGCAGAGAAATCATACCCATGGCAATCACAGTTGCACCCACAATGCCCGTAGTGGCTGCTAGTAATGCGCCAACAATAACCACAGAGATACCCAAGCCACCGGGGACAGGGCCAAACAGTTGTGCCATTGTCACTAACAAATCTTCCGCAACTTTAGAACGTTGCAACATAATGCCCATAAAAATAAATAACGGTATCGCAATAAGTGTGTCCCGTTCCACATTCCAATATAGGCTTCTAAAGTTTGTCACGCCCGCACTCAGCCATTGAACTGGGCCACCTTCATGAAAGTAGGCATTGGGGTCATCAGCAAACATCCAGCCCGCTAAAGCGGCTAAACCAATGGCAATAATCGAAGACCCCGGTAAAGAGAATGCAACGGGGAAGCCAGATACAAGGGCGATGATCATTAGCAGGACTAAAATGCCTAAAAACAGAAGTTCCATAACCGAGTGTCCTAGGGGTTAGCCGTCGTTGTCGCTGTTTCGCCACGCAACACACCGAAGTGCTTGAGCAAATAACTTGAAAATTGAATGACCATCGAAAAAGCAAAAATAGCCAAGAAGCCCACCATGAGGTATTTCACATACATGCCATAGCCACTTTGGGAAACCTCTACACTCAACAATGGACTGTTGATACTACTTGTTCTATCCCACATGCCGAGGGTCAAGATAGTAAAGCATAATGGCAACCCTAGTAAGCACACACCAAAAATGTTGACCCAAGATTGAGTGCGGGCCTTAAAATGGGTATAAGCCACATCGACTCGTATGTGCCCTTCAAGCAGTAACGTGTTGGCTGAGGCAAATAAAAACAAAGCCGCATACCAAAAACGCACAAGGTCACCCATGAAGGCTTGTTCATAAGAGAAAACAAAACGCGTGATGACAATCAAAAATTCAGCCACAACCACCAGTAAGGCAAGCCATATAAAGCCCAACCCTTTGCTGCGTATCGCAATAAAACAGGACAACAGCATCAAGGGCAAGTGCACATAGGCACCCCTAAATTGAGGCTTACCTAATTGTGAAGTGATACTGTCGCCGAAGATGGGGGCCAAAAGAGACTCGATGCGCATAAAGGAGACAAGCATGTCGACCATACCCACCAATAATACCATCCAAAAGGCAGCCTTAATCGTGGTAGCGGCCCAGTTGGAGACTCGACTCGAAAGGTCTTGATAGCTTTCAGACTGTAACCTAGACACATGCAGCACGGCCAGCATGGGCGCTGACACATAACTCAAGACCTGAAGCCATCCAAAACCTGCGTATGGCCCAGCAGGCGATAAACCCCCTAAGGTGTTCAATGCGCCTGGCCATAGTGCCCAGAAGTTTAAAAAATTATTAAGTAAAAAGATAACTGTGGCATACACCACTGTAAAAGCAACACTACGCAGCAGCAAATCTGGCTTATGTAACCTGTTAGAGGAACTCAATGGCGTCAAAAGGCTAGACGAGTGTTGCATGCTTAAAACCACTAGCGTAGAAAATAGTAATGATGGGTAGAAAATAGGGTAAACCTACCCCCAACTAATTTGGGGTAGGTATACCTAGTTACAGCAATTAACCGCCTAGAGCGCGGTTACGTTGTTGTAGATACGCTTGGTCAGAAATTTCCGCCCATGCACCGATGTCGGCCCGCGCTGTAGCAAAACTCTGATGAATACGATTAGCTAGATCACTATGCTCTTGAACTTCTGCGAACACTTCTTCAGAAGCTTCAGCAAAACCATCGTATATGTCATCGTTGAACTGGCGTAACTTAACCCCTTGGTCATTGATCAAGCGCTTCAGTGCGGCACCGTTCTTGTAGTTGTACTCTGACATCATGACGTCGTTTTCCATAGAAGAAGCGGCTTCAATCATCATTTGATCAGACTTGCTCAAACCATCCCACCAGGTCTTGTTCATACCACAGGCTAACATAGCACCTGGCTCATGCATGCCTGGGTAGTAGTAGAACTTGGCCGCTTCGTAGAACTTCATTATTTCATCGTTCCAAGGTCCAACCCACTCAGTGGCGTCGATTGATCCTGAAATAAGGTTTTCATAAATCTGACCACCAGGTAACGACACTGGAGAGCCACCTAGCTTAGCCAGTACATCGCCGCCAAGTCCTGGCATACGCATCTTCAAACCCTTGAAGTCGTCTACGCTGTTCATTTCTTTACGGAACCAGCCACCCATTTGGACGCCTGTATTACCACACATCAGGCCTTTCAGGCCGTAGTCTGCGCCCAACTCATCCCATAATTCTTGACCACCACCAAAGCGAATCCATGCGTTCATCTCGGTATAAGTTAGGCCAAAAGGAACTGAGGTGAAGTAAGCCCAGCCTGGGTGTTTACCTTTCCAGTAATATTCCGCACCGTGATACATCTGAGCATTGCCAGAAGCCACCTCATCGAACGAGTCAAAGGCCTTAACACGCTCGCCTGCAGCGTAATAAGTCACTTGGATGCGACCATCACTCATGTCACTTAAACGCTTAGCAAAACGCTGAGCACCTGTACCTAAACCTGGGAAATCTCTACCCCATGTTGCTACCATAGCGATTTCTACACGTTCTTTAGCTATAGCAGGCGCGGCGATAGTAGAAGCTGCTGCCACTCCACCTAAACCAACTAAGCCTTTCTTCAATATTTCACGTCTTTGCATTTCCGTAATCTCCAGTATTGTTTTTATAAGGCTAGACTATCACAAAGTAACTCACCCATAACGATGAAATTTACCTTATCTGTGGTTACAATAGGTGTTAAATTAACGCTGATTTAACCTAAAACTTACCCTAGCGCGAATTAACATACGCTTTTAGTCTTGGGCTCGCAACTAGACATATGTCTTGTGGTCAGATCAGTTGACCTGTTCTTCGTAGATTTAATTTAGGCCAAAGTTAGGCCCGCACTCACACACCACATGGACACGATAATGGATGTTTCTCGCCTTTTAGACGAACTCAACGACTCTCAGCGCGAGGCCGTTGCGGCTCCTGAAGAAAACCTGCTTATTTTGGCTGGTGCTGGTAGTGGAAAGACCCGCGTGCTGGTGCACCGAATAGCATGGTTAATTGAAGCTGAGAATATTTCTCCTTGGTCTATTATGGCGGTGACCTTCACTAATAAGGCAGCTCGTGAAATGCGCGCCCGCATCGAAAACCTAATGGGCTTGGACACGACACAATTATGGGTAGGCACCTTTCATGGTTTGGCCCATCGACTGCTGCGCCGCCACTGGCAAGAAGCAGGATTACAACAACAATTTCAAATTTTGGACAGTGATGACCAGCTGAGTATTCTAAAACGCTTGTGTAAAGAGATGCAGTTAGACGAGAGTCGGTGGCCTGTGCGCCAGTTTCAACACTTTATCAACGGCTGCAAAGACGAAGGCAAGCGTCCGCAGCACATAGAAACTCAGGGTGACTTTCAGCTCGATACACAGGTCAAAGTGTATGCTGCATACCATCAGGCTTGTGAGCGTGCTGGATTAGTCGATTTTGGTGAACTACTGCTGCGCTGCCATGAGTTATGGCTTAATAATAGAGCCTTGCTAGCGCATTACCAAGGCCGCTTTAAACACCTTTTGGTAGATGAGTTCCAAGATACTAACACCATCCAATATGCATGGTTGCGAGTGCTCTCAGGCTCTGCTGCAAAGGTCATGGCAGTGGGAGATGACGACCAATCTATTTATGGATGGCGAGGTGCAAAAATAGAAAATATTCAACACTTCGAACGGGATTTTGGCAATGCCATTACCGTGCGCTTGGAACAAAACTACCGTTCTACAGGCACCATACTTAAAGCCGCCAATGGGTTGATTTCTAATAATAGCGGTCGACTTGGTAAAAACCTATGGACTGATGGAAATGATGGCGAACCCATTTCTTTATACGCCGCATTTAATGAAATGGATGAAGCGCGCTTTATTGTGGATCAAATTGACCAGTGGCAAAAAGACGGTGGTATGCGCGCTGAATGTGCCATTTTATATCGCTCCAACGCCCAATCTCGAGTCTTGGAAGAAGCCTTGATTCGTGCTCAGATGCCTTATCGCATTTATGGTGGCCAGCGATTTTATGATCGTTTGGAAATTCGAAACGCTCTAGCTTATTTGAGGCTGATCAAAAATCGTAACGACGATGCGGCCATGGAACGCGTGTTTAACGTACCCACACGAGGCGTGGGAGCCGCCACAGTTGCTAAGATCCGGCAAAATGCTCGGGCTGAAGGTTGCTCCATGTGGGATAGCACACAGCAAATTATTACTCAAAACGAACTACCTACGCGCGCTCACAACGCCATTGATAGTTACGTTAAACTCATTAATCGTTTGGATGAAGAAACCAGCGAAGCCCTATTACACGATATGGTAGACCTTGTGATCCAACAGTCAGGTCTCATTCAACATCACCTGAAAGAAAAAGGTGAGAAGGCGCAAACTCGTATTGATAACCTGATGGAGTTGGTTAGTGCCGCCAAAGGATTTGCCAGCACTTGGAATCCCGCCCAAGAGAGTGATGACCCCGACTCAGAGTTAGATCCAGTCGCAACAACACCGCTCGCAGCCATGCTCGACCAAGCCGCACTGGATGCAGGCGAGCAGCAAGCTGATGAGTCAGAAGACAGTGTACAGTTAATGACTTTACACTCGGCTAAAGGTCTGGAATTTCCAATGGTCTTTTTAGGGGGTGTAGAGGAAGGTTTATTTCCACACAAAATGTCTTTGGAAGAAGGCGACCGTTTAGAAGAAGAGCGCCGTTTGTGCTATGTGGGCATCACCCGCGCCATGCAACGTTTATTTATTACCTATGCCGAAAGCCGCCGTTTACATGGTCAAGATACGTTTAACCGCCCCTCACGCTTTATTGGGGAAATACCTGAAGGCTTAATGAATGAAGTGCGTCTTAAATCCAGCATTAGCCGCCCAGTCACTGCAAGGCCCTCGCCCACAAGACAATATGACCGCTGGGGGCGGCATCAAGAACTTGAAACCCCAGTAGTGGCTTTGGGACAAAACGTGCGACACCCATTATTTGGCATAGGCACCGTGGTTAATGCTGAGGGTTCTGGCCCCCAAGCAAGAGTGCAAGTGAACTTTGAAAACGATGGCAGTAAGTGGCTAGTCCTAGCCTATGCAAAATTAGAAAACCTATAGGTATAGAACATGACAACCCCAGCGACAGCCACCAGCCCCACATTTGACACTACATTTGCAAGCTTGCCAGAACGTTTTTACAGCTATACACAACCCGTTTCTGTGACCCTTGCAGCACCCATTATCAGTAACCCAATACTAGCCAAGGCACTCGGCATTGATCTCCAATGGCTCACCTCTGATGAGGCTTTGCAAGTCCTTGTTGGCAACCAAACGGCTATGGGCTCAGCGCCCATGGCACAGGCTTATGCCGGCCACCAATTTGGCTCATTTAACCCTCAATTAGGTGATGGCAGAGCGCACTTATTAGGCGAAATAGTAGCCCCAGACGGACAACGTTTTGACCTACAGCTGAAAGGTTCTGGGCCTACACCCTATTCCAGACGGGGCGATGGTCGCTCACCTTTAGGGCCCGTTATACGGGAGTACCTTTTAAGCGAGGCCATGGCTGCTTTACAGGTGCCTACCACCCGCAGCCTTGCCGCTATCGCTACAGGTGAAACTGTAATGCGCCAAAGCCCTGCACCTGGCGCCGTATTGACGCGTATTGCCCCCAGTCATATTCGTGTGGGTAGCTTTGAATATTTTGCGATGCAAGGGGATGAGGAAGGCGTTAAAACCCTTGCAGATTACTGCCTTAAACGCCATTTCTCCCACTTGGTTGATGCTCCTCAACCCTACTTATCATTACTTAATGCGGTCATAGAACGCCAAGCTAAATTGATTGCTCAATGGCAAGGTTTTGGCTTTATTCATGGCGTAATGAATACCGACAACATGCTTATTTGTGGAGCCACAGTTGACTATGGTCCCTGTGCATTTATGGATCAGTTTGACCCAGACCAAGTGTTTAGTTCCATCGATCGGCAAGGCCGTTATCGTTATAATCAGCAGCCTGGTATTGGTCAATGGAACCTGACACGGCTAGCACAAGCACTTCTGCCATTGCTACACACAGACAGTGAGCAAGCCTTAGCAGACGCCCAACAAGCACTCGACAACTATGTAAAGCACTATGTTGCCGCTTATCAGGCCGTCATGAGTAACAAGCTGGGCATGAGTCAGCCACAAGAAGGGGACCAAGCCCTCACTGAAGAACTATTCGCCATCATGGCTGAGCATAAAATAGATTTCACTTTGGGTTTTAGGTATTTGGTAGACCAGATCGCCACACCAACAGAGCATGTAGCCCTTGGAGCCGCATTTATTGCCCCCCAAGCATTCGTGGTGTGGCAACGTCAATGGCAGCAGCGCCTAACCCAAGACCCACAAAGCCAAGCAGAGCGTTATCAACAAATGAAGCGGGCTAATCCAGCATATATTGCTCGCAACCATCAAGTAGAGCTGGCCATAAGAGCGGCAGAAGACCAAGGTGACTATGAGCCCTTTTATGCGTTACTCAAAATCTTACAAGCACCTTATGATTACCAACTAGAATTAATCACTTATGCCCTAGCCCCAACACCTGATGAAATGGTGAAACAGACCTTTTGTGGTACTTAATAATGCTTTATTTTAAGGCTTTGTGCGTGCTCTTTTTATAAGCTGTAGAGCATTCAATACGAAGTCATGGCTTTAGCGCTTCAATTGGGACACAGATGGGCTCTTCATTTTAAGTGTTAACAAATTGGTGGGCGATACTTAGACTTCCAGCATAAAGGTGACTGGCCCATCATTAGTGAGACTGACCTGCATATCGGCACCAAATTGCCCCGTAGCCAGAGTAATTGATTGCTCGGCTTGAGCAACAAAGTAATCGTATATTTGTTCACCAAGGGCGGGCGGTGCCGCACTCGAAAAGCCTGGCCTTAAGCCCTTTTTGGTGTCGGCGACCAAGGTAAATTGACTAATAACTAAAAGACTGCCAGCCACTTGTTGTACATTGTTATTCATTTTTCCAAGCTCATCACTAAAAAAGCGATAGTGCAGCACTTTATGCAACAACTGATCGGCTTTGGCAAAGTTATCGTCCTTATCCACCCCCAAAAGCAACAGTATGCCATGATCGATTTGGCCTATACATTCGCCGTTAACTTCTACCTTGGCTTGAGTAACACGCTGCATGAGGGCTTTCATGATGTTTGATCTACTCCATGACGGCGGCTATAGCCATTGGTATTCGGACTTGACCAGCCCACTAAAGCTTTTCGTAGAGGTTTATATATATCGACCTTAAGGGGATAACACTTGGAAGTATCACTAGAATGTTCACTACTGCAATCCCCCCCTGGGCAAGCAGATAGGGCACCTAGCAAGTCAATTTCAGCAAATAGTGTTAAGTGATCCCCTGGTCTTACCGGACTGGCTTTCATAAAATATTGATGGGTGTCATGGCTAAACCCGGTGCACATAAACACATTTAATACATCGTGCACCATAGGTTCTACGTCATCTAAATCGAGTTGGGTATGATCTAACATGGCCCGTGTAAGGTTAGAGTGACAACAATAGTGGTATTCATCTTGTCCCAGGGCTTGATTGGTGTAGGGGTCACAACGGGTGCCGATGACGTCATGCACACTGCCACCAAACTGGTCCCAGCCATACCAATCGAGGGTATCATCTATGACCGTGGCCATCGGTCTTAAATAAGGCAGATTGCTCCACAAGCGATCACCAGTACTGACATGTGTGCCGTGCAATGCACGGGTTTTGCCACTAAAAAAACGCTCCTTAAGGTTGTCTTTGTGCCACAAGTTTAAGTCGCCTACTTGGGGGCCTTCTACACTAATGATACGAAACACATGGCCTGCAGGCACCACAAAACTGCGCGCATCTCTAGCAGGGATGGTGATGCTATCAACCAACTGCATACTCTGTTGCAGATTGTTATAAAAGGGCTTGTCATAGGGAGGCAGAGTGTCATTGGGATAGCAAACCACCGGCTCTATATCTAAGCGTTGTTGGGCATCCAATGGGGGTGCGTGCTGGGGGGTGTTTTTCATGGTGGGGCCTTTTTTAATTTGCCTGCCTAAGCATGCTTGAGTGCACATTCACGAGTGCCTTGAAACCACTCATTACTCTAGTGTTAAATATCTAATTTGGCTTCAGATTTACAACGTTGTGAGCAATAGCGAATGTTCGCCCAATCACGCGCCCATTTTTTTCGCCACGCATATGGCTTGTTGCATGTCTGACAAATTTTTTGCGGCAAGTCGCCCTTTTTTACCATTTTCGCCATCTTGCTCTCATCCTGTTCAACACTTAACTGGGTCTACCTCTAATTGAGGTCACACCAAGTGCCGTGTAAGAAGCATATAATTTACTATGCAAGTTTAATTGCAAACTCTCTAGTGGCTTTGATTAGGTTATCGACGATGCCCGGTTCTTGCTGCGCATGGCCTGCATCACGCACAATGTGCAATTGGCATGCTTGCCACAGTGCATGCACTTCAAACGCCTGCTCTGCTGGACAAATCATATCGTAACGACCATGCACAATGATACCGGGTAAATGACTGATTTTATGCATATTTTTTAATAATTGATTAGGCTCAAAAAAGCATTGATTGACAAAGTAATGACATTCAATTCGAGCTAAAGCTAAGGCAAAATGACCGTCAGAAAAATCGTCTCCAAGGTGGGGTCTAGGGTTTAATGTGGCAATACTTCCTTCCCATGCCGCCCAAGCCTTTGCAGCAGCAAAGCGTTTTAATTCATCAGCGCCACATAATAATTTATGATAGGTGTTAACCATTTCGCCAGTAGCTTCAGCATCTGTGTTGATTAATGGTTTTTGAAATACTTGCCAATAATCTGCAAACATGCGACTGGCACCACCGGCTTCGTATATCCAATCCACATCTTTTTGGCGGCCCAAAAAAACACCCCGAAGGATAAGTCCTAGAACACGATTTGGGTGCGCCTGAGCATAGGCTAAAGCTAATGTAGCTCCCCAAGAGCCACCAAATAAAAGCCATTTAGAAATACCTAATTCACAACGCAGTAATTCAAAGTCTTCAATTAAATGCTGGGTGGTATTAGCCTCTAAACTAGCATGGGGTAATGAGCGCCCAGCCCCACGTTGGTCAAGTAAAATAATATGATAGTCATGGGGGTCAAAAAAGCGCCGCGATGAAGGCCCGCAACCTCCGCCTGGACCCCCATGTATGACAACCACAGGCATACCCTGAGGGTTGCCACATAGCTCAACATAAAGGCTGTGCCCGTGGGTCACAGGTAAAAAGAATTCTCGATAAGGTTTGAGTTCTGGATAAAGTTGTTGCATGGTGAAGACTCAATAAAAAAATAATTAGCTAATCATGACTCAATTTACACCTTACTGGTGGCAAAATCAGCCCCAATATCGTAACACTGAAGTGCCGCCAACCAAAGCGGATTGTGTTGTTGTAGGGGCAGGCTTTACGGGTTTAAGTGCCGCCTTAACTCTAGCCCAAGCGGGTCGTGACGTGGTTGTATTAGATAGCCAAGCCATAGGCTTTGGAGCCAGTACTCGCAATGGTGGCATGCTGGGTTCAGGTCACAAAGTGTCTGTGGCTGATGCCAAAAAACATTACGGTTCAGACATTGCTGCACAGCTACATTGCGAGGCCAATGGCTCTTTAGATTTCACCAAAAGCTTGATTATTGATCACAAAATAAATTGTGATTTACAAGCCTCTGGTCGTTTACGCACTGCATGGACACCACAAGACTATTCTGCCATGGCCCAAGCCAATCGCAGTTTACAAAAGATTGAGCCATTTGCTGCACGCATGATCAAGCCCAATGCCATGACTGAGCACATCAACACGCCATTATATTTTGGTGGCTTACTGTATGAAGGCCATGCTTGTGTGCAGCCTAGAAAACTCCATTATGGTTTATTACAGCTTGCCTTAGACGCAGGAGTAAAGGTCTTTGGAGATCAGCCAGCGCATTCAGTTAAGCCTCGAGGAAGTGGCTTTTGCATTACCACTAAAAACCAATTTATTGATTGTGAGCAAGTGCTTATGGCAACCAATGGCTACACCCAATCTAGGGTCTCTAAGTTTTTAGCCAGAAGAGTTTTGCCTGTGCCCAGTTTCATTATTGTGACCGAAGAGTTAGGCAAAGATCAGGTGCAAGCTTTATTGCCTGGTGGGCATTGTATGGTTGAGACCCGCCAGCGCTTTTGTTACTACCGCCCAACACCCTGCGGCAAACGCATTATGCTGGGAGCACGCGCCGCTTTGCATGCCATCACGCCAGCACAATCATTACCCATTTTACAATCAAAATTAATAGAAATATTCCCCAGCCTGAAAAACACCAAAATGAGTCACTGTTGGACTGGCTTTACAGGTTTCAGCTTTAGTAAATTACCCAATATCGGCAGTAATAATGGCATTTTCCATGCTCTGGGTTATTGTGGGAATGGGGTCGCTATGGCGCCTTATTTAGGTCATAAAGCTGCTCTCAAAATGTTACATCCACAGGAGCAACATTCTGTGTTTGAACAAACCCCACTGCAAAGCCGAAGCTATCATCATGGCAGCCCTTGGTATATGCCCGCTGCGAGCGCTTGGTACCAAACTAAGGATTGGTGGGATAACCGGCAACGTCAGCAAGCCCTTAACCAAACCAGGCGTCCATGATTTAAAAAATCAATTAATGTGACTGCCGACTAAAATGCTCATAAAGGCACATTAAAGCAGCCATTTGGGAGGCCACAACCAGCTTGATATGCATTGTTTAAGCAACAAATCAGCCCTATGGCGATATTGAATATGCCTAGGCCGCACCCAAACCATTAGTCGCTCTATAAACGTATTATTCTTCACCATATAAGCCTACAATAGGTAGTAATGAGTGGTTCTGCTTGGCGAACAGGCAGTTAAATGGGAAGCGTGGACGAGATTACGGCAAACCGGTCTTGAGCCAACACTGCCCCCGCAACGGTGAATCCATAGGCGATTTAGTCCGATACCAGCCCCTCAAAATGAAATCAGAAACCTAGGTTATATCTTAGGTTTCACATAAATCGTACGGTGGGTGCGATGGATATGGCTATGCTCGAACTCAACTTTCCTTTTACTGCCGTCGTTGGCCAAACTCACGTTAAGCTTGCTCTAACCTTGCTGGCTATAGACCCTGCAATTGGTGGCGTGCTGGTAAGTGGCCCCCGTGGTAGTGCCAAATCTACCTTGGCCCGCAGTTTGGCAGACCTCAATATTGCTAACCTCAATCAATTAGTGACCCTGCCCCTCGGTGCCAGTGAAGAGATGGTCACTGGGTCTTTAGACCTACAAAAAGTACTGGGCGAGCAACACGTGCAATTTGCACCAGGGCTCTTGAGCAAGGCCCATAGAGGCTTACTTTACGTTGATGAAGTGAATCTATTACCTGATGCCTTGGTCGACTTATTACTTGACGCTGCAGCCAGTGGTGTTAATCATATTGAGCGGGATGGTATTAGCCACCAGCATGAAGCTGAATTTACCTTAATGGGCACCATGAACCCAGATGAAGGCGAATTACGCCCCCAGTTACTTGACCGTTTTGGTTTTGGCGTGGCCCTTGAGAACACCTATAGCGTCCATGAACGCATGGAAATTGTGCGCCGTCGTCAAGACTTTGATGCCAATCCTGCCCAATTTTTGGCCACTTATGCGAAGCCACAACAAGCTTTGCGAGCTAACATAGAACAAGCTCAAATACGGCTCAAAAGCATCAATGCTAGCGACGATATGCGTTTACAAATCGCCCAACGCTGCGTCGCTGCGCAAGTAGATGGAGTGCGTGGTGATTTAGTTTGGCTGCGTGCTGCACAAGCTCATGCGGCACTCCAACAAACCAATACTGTGAGCCTTGAAGATATTGATGCGGTTGAAGAACTGGTCTTAATGCATCGTCGTAACGACCTTAACGCACCCAATCCACCCAATCCACCTAACCCACAACCGCCACAAAGCCCACCACCCTTTGAGCGCCCTAAGGATAGCAAAGTAGACTTTCAAGGCCAGAGCACTGAGCAAGACTGGGGACAAATGGTGCCTACCAAGCAGCCCACTGGCCCACTGCGGCAAATGGAGTCTGATGGTGACTCCCCTAGAACGTCTTCATCTATCCCAGCGGCGGCCAGCAGAGGATTGCACGGCCAAGGCCATGGTAGGCCAAATAAACCATTCTCAAAGCACATTAATTGGTTTTCGAGTTTGATTGCCAGCCGTCACAAAGACTCTGGCATCCACCTGCGTTTTCGCCGCCAGCGTGGTGCTGATCCTGTGATGCACCTAGTGCTACTTGATACGTCCGCATCAACCTTGCTTGGTAATAGTCAGAGTCAGGCCAAAGGCTTAGTTGCAGGCATCGCACAACATGCCTATAGGGCTCGTCAACAACTGGTGTTGTTGGGTTTTGGTAACGACCAAGTCTGTGAACTATACACTCAAGGTCGCGCACCTAAAGCCATGACACCTTTACTTAATGGCATCGATGTGGGTGGCGGTACACCATTAAGACAAGCCCTTGAGTCCGCCAGTGCCTTTGCAACTAGGCTGCTTCGACGCAGTCCAGGAATTCGTATTATCAATACCATTATTACTGACGGACGGGTGCAGCAGGAATTATCAGGTATCCAGTTATTAGGCCAATCCATTCTTGTTGATACGGAACAAGGTCCAGTGAAACGAGGCCGGGGCCAACACATTGCGCACCTTTTAAAAGCACAATATTTAACCTTATCCCAAGCGAGGCTAGTTTAATGAGTAAAACCCATGAACAACGTATGAGTGCTAAAAAAGCGGTCATTGACGCTCGTATTGCCAAAGCCACAGAAGAACGTGGTGTAACCATTTTGTTGCGTGGCAACGGCAAGGGTAAAAGTAGCTCAGCCTTTGGCACCATGATGCGTAGTTTAGGGCACGGTAAGAAAGCGGCTGTCGTTCAATTTGTAAAAGGCCGCGTTGAAACCGGAGAGTACAAATTTTTTAAGGATTATCCTGGCTTAGACTGGCATGTGATGGGCCATGGTTTTACTTGGGAAACCCAAGATAAAGCCAACGATATCGCCGCTGCAGAACAAGCATGGGAGATCACCCGAGGTTTATTACAAGACCCTAGCATCGACCTGTTGGTGCTTGATGAAATGGCCTATGTATTTAAGTACAACTACCTGCCACTAGAACCTGTTTTAGAAGCCTTGGCTAGACGCCCACATGACCAAACTGTCATTATTACAGGCCGGGTGATGCCGGAGGCGTTAGTTGAATATGCAGACACGATTAGTACAGTAAAAGATGATGGCCATGCCTTTCGAATTGGCGTTAAGGCCCAAGCTGGTATTGAATTTTAATGACCTCTAAGACCCCACACTCGGATCAAGCAAATGCCATAGCCTATTGCCCTGCTTTATTTTTAGCAGCGCCTGCGTCTGGCCAAGGCAAAACAACCATTACTGCAGCCCTAGCGCGCTATCACCGTGACCTTGGCCGCAAGGTGAGGGTATTTAAAATGGGGCCCGATTACCTAGACCCACAAATTCTAGAACAAGCATCAGGTCAACCTGTGACACAGTTAGACTTATGGATGGCAGGGCCAGAGTATTGTCGGCATCAATTCTATTTGGCCGCTCAGCAGTCTGATCTAATTCTAGTAGAAGGAGCCATGGGTGTGTTTGATGGTGAACCCTCCAGTGCAGATCTAGCCGCCACATTTAACATTCCCATCGCCTTAGTAATTGACGTGAAGGGCATGGCACAAACTGCGGCAGCCGTAGCCCTAGGTTTAGCCAGTTTTCGTGATGATGTTGAGTTTTGTGGACTCATAGCCAACAATTGTGGCACCCAACGACATGCCCAACTTATTGACGATGCTCTTGCAGGTCGTATGCCTTTGCTCGCTAATCTCGCCAGAGATCCAGAGGTGTCTTTACCAGAGCGTCACTTAGGTTTAGTGCAAGCTCACGAAGTGCGTGAAGAACTAGAACACCGTTTCAACCTGGGCAAAGCATGGTTGGGTGGACAAGCCATTTGTGACTTACCCAAACCCGTGGCTTTTACCAGCCAAGACATTGCTGCACCGCAAAAGCTTTTGCAAGGCACCACCATTGGCATCGCCCGTGATGCTGCCTTTAGTTTTATATACAGCGCCAACACCCGTTTATTAGAGGCGATGGGGGCTAAATTAAGTTATTTTTCACCCCTTAATGATCAGCACTTGCCTGACGTTGATGCCTTATGGTTTGCTGGCGGATACCCTGAACTGCATGCCAAAAAATTAGCTGGGAATAGCAGTATGCTAAAGGACATTCGTAGATTTAATGCCCTTCAAAAACCAATTTTAGCTGAATGTGGCGGTTTTCTATATTGTTTGGAAAAGCTAACTGATCTTGATGATACGACCTACCCCATGGTGGGCATTTTAGCAGGCCAAGGTGCGATGCGTGGTAAACGGGGTTGCCAAGGCATGCAAGCGGCTATGCTGCCAGAAGGTGAAGTGCGTGCCCATGCACACCATCGTTCTCGCAGCCAAAACACCCCTGCGCCCATTGCCCATGGTCAGCGCCAGCGTCATCCTGCTCCTGGAGAGGCCATCTATCGCCAACAAGGTTTGACAGCCAGTTATTTACATTTGTTCTTTCCTTCCAACCCACAAGCTGTGGCTCAGTTATTTACCAAGCCACTACAAACCACTCATAGCAGCGCAGCAATAGGATCAATCTGAACTATGTGGCCTGAATCCAGCGAAAAAAAGCAGCCTTTGCGTACCGGTTTAACCACCGGAACTTGCGCCACGGCCTGTTGTCTAGCTGGGGCTCATTTATTACTAGGAAACATTCACAAAACCAGTGCCAGCGTCACTTTACCTAAACCTAAAGGTGCGAGTAAACACGTTGATCTAGAGCTTAAGCTAGTGGAACACCGTGGACCGACCACGGCCTATGCTGAGACGATTAAAGATGCGGGTGATGACCCAGACGCAACCCATGGTGCGACCATTTGGGTGACCGTAAGCCTAGTTTCTGAATTAGGCATTAAGTTTTGTGCGGGTGCTGGGGTGGGCACCATCACCCGCTCTGGATTGCTGCTTGAAGTGGGCCAAGCGGCTATTAATCCCGTACCTCGACAAATGATGAGTGAACACCTCACTCATTTGGCACAGCTTTACCAATACACAGGTGGTTTTAAAGTCACAATTGGGGTAGTTAATGGCGCTGAGATTGCCAAGAAAACCATGAATGGCCGCTTGGGTATTGTGGATGGATTATCAATTTTAGGCACCAGTGGCATCGTGCGTCCATTCTCATGCAGTGCTTGGATTGCATCCATCCATCAAGGCCTAGATGTTGCTGTCGCCAACAATTATGCCCATGTAGCTGCAGCTACAGGCAATGCAAGTGAAGCCTTTATTGGTGAGTATTACGCCCTAGACGACATGCAACTCATTGAAATGGGCGACTTTGCAGGTGCAGTGCTTAAACATTTAAAAAAGTCTCCTGTGAAGCGTTTAACGATTTGTGGTGGTTTTGGAAAAATTAGTAAACTAGCCGATGGCCATTTAGACTTGCACAGTGGCAAGTCCTCCATTAATTTACCGAAGCTGGCCTATACGGCCCAAAGATTGGGTGCTGATAACGACCTAGTGACGGCTATTAAAGCATGTAATACAAGTCTTGAGGCCTTGGGGCTGTGCCAGCAGCAAGACATTGATTTAGCTGCGGCTGTTTGCCAAGATGCGTTAACATTTGCCCTGACAACCGTGCCTAATTCAGTGCAGCTGGAAATATTCGCCGTCAATAGGCAAGGTGAATTACTTGGTCGCGCGGCGGGAGTGGCCTCATGAGATTGCTGATCTTAGGGGGTACTGCAGATGCTCGCCATTTGGCTATCGCTCTGCACCAAACCCAGCCCTGTTTAGAATTAATTTATAGTGTGGCTGGATTGGTTCGTCAGCCTCAGGTTCCAGCCACAGTAGTGAGTGGCGGGTTTACTCAGTTTGGCGGTTTAAGCGCCTATTGCAAACAACAAAACATAGATGGCATCGTTAATATGACCCATCCATTCAGTGTCACTATGGGCCAACATGCAGAGCAAACCTGTCATGAGTTAGGGCTAAATTACTGGCGTTTTTTAAGACCTCAATGGCAACCACAAACGGGAGATGATTGGCGCTTATTTGGCACCACTGCAGCGCTTTTAAGTGCCCTTTCAAGTTACCAACGCACGTTATTAACGATAGGGCAAATTAGCCCTACAGAGATGGCGCTATTAAATGCAAAGCAACGCATTTGGTTACGTACTGCTGTGCAACCCAAACATGAGTTACCCCCTAATGTTACTTGGATTAAAGCCATCGGCCCTTTTGCTGAAGCCGCTGAATTAGCCTTATTAAAACGTCACAGTATTCAAGCCATCGCGAGTAAAAATAGTGGTGGCAGTTCCACCGAAGCAAAGCTAACAGCCGCTCGAAGCCTTAAAGTGCCCATATTTATGTTGCAGCGGCCACATTTTATTGGACCTGTAGAACAACAATTTGATGGACTTATAGAGCGTTTACAAGCGTGGAGTCGCACACCCATGACATCTCTCAATAAAGGCAACCACCATACCCAATCCCATAGCCATGATCAGAAGCACTAGGTGATAATGATATGAGCTTTGAATACCAGCCCAATCCCTCTGCTATAGAGCAAGACAGCTTTCGCCAAATTCGTTTATTAACAGACTTATCAGGCCTCAGTGACGATGCCCAACAAGTGGTGATGCGTGTTGTTCATAGCGTAGGCGACCCCCTTGTTGCACAGCACATGCGTATAAGTGCCAATGCCTGTGTTGCTGGGCGTGAGGCTCTGGCCAAACACCAAGCCATATTATGTGATGTAGAAATGGTCAAACAAGGCATTACCAAACGCATGATTCAAAATTCTCCCCTATGCTACCTCAATCATGAGACTACGGCAGCTATAGCTAACCAGCGTGGGGAAACTCGGTCTATGGCGGCGTTAGACCTTTGGGGAGATCAACTGCGTTCGAGCGTGGTGGTCATTGGAAATGCCCCTACGGCACTATTTCGCCTCTTAGAAATGCTCAAAGCTGGTGCAGCTAAACCGGCATTAATTGTAGGCATTCCCGTTGGTTTTGTAGGCGCTGCTGAATCTAAACAAGCACTGTGGGACCTTCATCAAGGCTTGGGTATTGAATGTATTACCCTACTTGGACGCCAAGGTGGTAGTGCCGCTGCGGCCTCGGTAGTCAACGCTTTGTTGCGCTGCAATATGGATGAACGCTACTAATGACCAAAATTACAGTTATTGGTTTAGGCATCTGCCAGCCCCCTTTGCTTAATGCCAAAGCCCTAAGCGCCTTAGGTAGTTGCGATTGCATAATGGGTTCACCCAGACAATTGGAAAGTATGGCCCATGCGCAGGTTGTGGCAAACCAAAGCCGCACCCAGCCAGCCAGTCTATGCTTACCAAAGCTCAAACACATCGCTCATGAGATCAAGGGTTTTGATCATGTTGTGATTCTTGCTTCTGGTGATCCACTGCTGTTTGGTATTGGTAAATACTTGCAATCTGAATTTGGCGATCAAGTCACCTGTATTAGCGGCGTGTCGAGCTTACAAGGTGCTTGCGAATTAACCGGACTGTCCTTACAAGATGCCCAACTCGTCAGTTTACATGGGCGGCCACTAAATCACCTTAAGCGCCATTTACAACCCCACCGCACATTATTAATTCTTACGGATCAAAACAGCCATCCTCAAGCCATTGCAAAAGTCTTAGTGGCTGCTAATTTGGGCCTATCAAAGATACATGTATGCGAGCGATTAGGCTACGAAGATCAAAACCAACAGCAATTTATAGCTCAAGACCTAGCCACCAACTCAACCCCCTTTGCGTCACTGCACGTGAGCGTGGTTCATACCCTAGGCATAGGTCATGTCATGCCAAATTTTCCCGGCATAGAAGATGCCCATTTTGTGACCGATGGCGAGTCAGGCAAAGGCTTGCTCACCAAACGTGAAGTGCGGCTTAATATTCTAAGTTTACTGCAACCTGCTCCCCAAGATATCGCTTGGGATATCGGTGCGGGCTGCGGTGGAGTCACGATTGAATGGGCCCTATGGAATCCCCAAGGCCAAGTATATGCGATCGAACATCACGACCAGCGCATCGCCTGCTTGGAAGCTAACAAAGAAGCTTTTGGCGTAAGCGCTAACTTAAGTGTTATCCAAGGTAGAGCCCCAGATTGCCTCAAAGAACTACCATTTCCAGACAAGATCTTTATAGGTGGCAGTGGCGGTGAACTTGGTCGCATAATGCAACTGGCTTGGCAGCTTCTCAAACCGGGTGGTCGCCTTGCAGCCAGTGCTGTGACTGAGCCAAGTAAGGCTGCACTGAGGCAATTTAGCCTACATATAGAGCAACAGCCCGCTGATTATTTACAAGTGGCCATCAGTCGACACGACACCATTGCCGGGCAAGATTTACTGCGCCCCGCACTGCCTGTTACCTTAGTGTGCTGGCATAAAGCCCTAGAGATTTCATCCTAATGCATAACTTTGAAGCCCAAGCTGGCGTATTTTATGGAGTGGGTGTTGGCCCAGGTGATGCTTTACTAATTACCTTAAAAGCCCATTACCTCATTCAATCTGCCGATGTAATTTGTTATTTAGCGAGCGCTAAAGGTGTGCCTAATAGTGCCACCAGTAAGGCCATTGGAGGCACTTCACAAGCTCGAAATATTGCTCACACTAGTATTCTTGGTCGTGCCGATTTGCCCAAAGAAATCGCTATTCCTATGCCCATGAGTACCGATAGAACTGCAGCTAATGCTGCCTACGATTTAGGTGCTAAGCACATTATTGAACAACTAAACCTAGGCAAATCTGTCGTGTTTTTGTGCGAAGGCGATCCCCTATTTTTTGGCTCATTTAGTTACCTACTAGAACGCTTAAGTGATGCCCACGAATGCCTTGTAGTGCCTGGTATTTCTTCTGTAAACAGTGCAGCGTCTGCCCTGCAGCAGCCCCTATCCTTATTACAAGAATCTTTTGTTGTCATGACAGGACGCCACACCGACGCCCAGCTAGAACTGGCCCTTAATACCCATGACAGTGTGGTTATTATGAAGGCAGGCCGAGCTAGGCCGCGTATCTTAGGCATACTTGATAAAACAGGTCGTATGGCAGATGCCAACTATTTGGCCTACATCGGTCGTGATAACCAAGAAATTCTAACCGATGTAACTCAATTACCTAATCAAGCAGGTCCATACTTTTCATTGTTCGTAGTGCTAAGGCAGGAGCGTCATTGGTGATCCGAATTTTTGCATTAACCGATGCTGGTGCGCGCCTTGGCGAACGTTTAAAGGCCATGCTATTGAATCATGACCCAGATTGCCTAGTTTCCTTTGAGCTAAAACCACAACCCTTTGCGGCCCAGGTTCAGGCTGCGTTTTCTCAAGCTGACCGCCTCATTTTGATCTGTGCCACGGGCATTGCTGTGCGTACATTGGCACCTGTATTAACAAATAAGTACCAAGACCCAGCTGTGCTGGTGCTTGATGAGCAAGGCCAATTTGTTATTCCATTGCTGTCTGGGCATGAGGGCGGTGCCAACGAGTGGGGACGCCAAATTAGCCACATGCTAGAGGCACATTTAGCGGTCACTACGGCTCAACCATACCTGCAACCTGTATATACCATAGGCATGGGCTGTGAGCGCCATTGTAGCCATGCCCATTTATTAGAATTTTTGAACCAATGTTTGACACAACAAGGGCTCACTATTGATGATATCGTGAGCATTAATAGCATTGATATTAAAGCCGATGAGCAAGGCCTTATTGAGCTAGCTCAAGGTTTAGGTAAGAGTTTTCAAACCTATTCTGCCCAAACTTTGGCAGCCGTCAATGATTTATTAATAAACCCCTCTCAATACGTTTATGACACTGTTGGTGTTTATGGCGTTGCAGAGTCTGCTGCACTCTGGTCGGCTCAGCAAGCCACTGGTAATGCTGCAGAGCTAATACAAGCCAAGTTAAAAACACCTAAAGCCACCTGTGCCATCGCCAGAGCGTTTCCACCGGGCGCGGGTTCAGTGGGTGAAGAAGATTAACCTTAAGTTTTATTTAATGAGCACGAGATCAGCATGAGCAAACTATTTATTGTTAGCACTGGCCCTGGTGATGCACAGCTAATGGCGCCGCGCGCCCACACTGCCATCGCAGACAGTTCAGACCTAGTGGCATACGGCCTTTACTTACAAATTTTGGGGGATGTTTGCAACGGTAAACAACACCATGACTTGCCCTTAGGTGAAGAAATTGGACGGGCCCGTTTAGCCCTAGATTTGGCAGCGAGTGGCAGGACCACATCACTTATTTCAAGTGGCGACATTGGCATTTATGCCATGGCGACCTTAGTCTTTGAATTACTCGATATGCAGCTCGAGGGGAAAGAGAATCACCCCGAATGGCTCGCTGTAGAATTAGAAGTTATTCCAGGAATTTCTGCCATGCAAGCCGGTGCGAGTCGCGTGGGTGCTATGTTAGGACATGACTTTTGCACTATTTCTTTGTCAGATTTACTCACACCTTGGGAAACCATTTTAAAGCGTATTGAAAAAGCTGGCGAAGGTGATTTTGTTGTGTCTTTCTATAACCCTGTGTCTAAAAAACGTGATTGGCAGCTTAATAAAGCCCGCGACATATTGTTACAGCACCGCCCGGCCTCTACACCCGTATTAATTGGTCGCCAGCTTACGCGCCCAGAAGAGCAGGTCACTATTATTCGTTTGGATGAATTAGAGGCCAAAGACGTGGACATGTTTACCCTTGTCTCCGTGGGCAATAGCGAGTCTAGACACATAGTCAATGGCACCAAAGAGTGGGTGTATACCCCTCGTGGATATAAAAAGAAGCTTTAATTCCCAACTTTGACATAACACAGGACAAAATTATGACAGTATTTTTTATTGGCTCAGGCCCAGGTGATCCAGAGCTAATGACCATTAAAGGTCAGCGCTTATTAGATGCAGCGCCCGTGGTGCTGTTTGCAGGGTCATTGATTCCCGATGAAAATATGGCAACTGCACGTTCACGCGGTGCCTTAGTGATAGATACTGCAGCCTTAGCATTGGATGCTCAAGTAGAGCTAATGGCTGATGCTCATGCCAAAGGCCAGCATGTGGCCCGCGTGCACTCTGGTGATCCCTCGTTATATGGTGCCACTGGTGAGCAAATGCGCCGCCTAGAGGCGTTAGAAATTGATTACGAAATTATCCCAGGAGTCACAGCCTATTCTGCATCAGCCGCATGGCTGGGCAAAGAGCTTACCTTGTCTGGTATTTCACAAACAGTCATCCTAACCCGCTATGAAGGCAAAACTCCCTTCCCAGAGCGCGAACGTCTACCCGCTTTAGCGGCCACTGGAGCCACCATGGCCATTCACCTTGGCATTACTCGCATTCACAAAGTTGTGGCAGACTTATTGCCTCACTATGGACCAGACTGCCCAGTAGCGGTGTGCTATCGCACTAGTTGGCCTGATCAAGATAAGGTGACAGGGACCTTAAGCGATATCGTTGCCAAAGTGCGTGAGAAAAAGTTTACCCGCACTGCTTTGATACTGGTAGGCCATGTGTTGGATGCAGAAAACTTTGACGATTCGTATCTATATGATGAAACCAAAGCCCATATCTATCGCAAGAAAGATCACAATAAAAAGGCTGGTTAATGATTTTTACATTGCACCTGCCTGGGTTTTAGAAGGCTCCATCTAGGGTCTATGGGCCACTGCAAATAAGCCCCTTTGTAAGGTGATTAATGCCTCAGAGTGACGACCTAGAGTGATCTGTGCTCATGGCTTTAGTATGAGTTAATTCATGGCTGTGGTTCCAGCTTCTATTAGAGGTTTGCAAAGCGTCGCATGGGGGATAGTTTGTGCCCAAGCAAGGCTGATTTTAGTGGTTTTTTATGACAAAATAGCGGGCAATTTCAAACTCCCTTTTAGCTTTTAATTACGTATAAGGTTATCCCATGCAACTGAAAAAAATTCCCGCTACTGTGGTCACCGGTTTTCTAGGTAGTGGCAAGACGACATTATTATCTAATGTGTTGCGCCAGATTTCTGGAGGCCAGGACCCCAAGCGTATTGCCGTCATTGTTAATGAATTTGGTGAACTGGACATCGATGCTGATTTATTGCGTAATTGCCCTTTGGATTGTGATGATGACACAGCGCCTACAAGCAGCCAGCAAGGTATTTATGAGTTAGCTAACGGCTGTATTTGCTGCACTGTAGAAGAGGAATTTTTGCCAGTGATGCTGGAATTAGTCAAACGTCGGGATGATATTGACCATATTCTAATTGAAACCAGTGGCTTAGCCTTACCAAAACCCCTTGTACAAGCCTTTAACTGGCCCGAGATTAAACAACACTTTACTGTTGATGCAGTCATTACTGTGATCGATGGCCCAGCCGTTGCTGGGGGTCGTTTTGCTCACGATGCTGAGCAAGTTCAAGCTCAGCGCTTGGCCGATGAAAGCCTTAATCATGACCCTGATCTCGCTGAACTACTTGATGACCAGCTAAGTGCAGCCGACCTAGTCATTGTCTCTAAGAGTGACCTTTTATCCAGTCAGCAACGCAGCCAAGTTGAGGCCGTCATTACGGATAAAGTTCCAGCTGCCGTCAAGACCGCGTACATTGGCCAAAACAAAGATGGCACGAGTGATGCGTCTATCGAGTTAGTGCTAGGCTTAGAGGCCGCTGCAGAGGAGCGCATTGAAGCAGTGCACACTCACCACGACCATCATCATGACCATGGTGACCACCATGAACATGCCCATGACCACTTTGATTCCTGTGTTATTCATCTGGGTGAAGTCAATGGTGAGCGTTTACAAACAGCCCTACAAGAGCTCCTTTCGAATCAGAAAATCTATCGAGCTAAGGGCTTTGCAGCCTTACCTAACAAACCGATGCGTCAGGTCATTCAAGCTGTTGGCCAGCGTTTAGAAAGTCACTTTGATCGCTTGTGGGTGGCCGATGAAGCCCGTCGCACCTCCTTGGTGATGATTGGTAAACACTTGCATGTAGAGCAACTGACCAAGGCCCTAAAAGTGGCTGAGGTCTAAGCAGCCCCCATGCATCTGCTCGCAGCCCAGCCTGGCGGCTTCGTAGAAGAAGAAGGCATCATCGATCTAGGACAAGACCCAGCAAAAATGGTGATCTTGGCTGCCGCTGATACGAGTCTGGCTATGCTGGCTACTGCGACTGAACAACTCGGTGACGAATTACCATCGATTCGTCTAGCGAACTGGAGTCACCTACTCAAGCCCGCTGCCTTTGATTTGTATGAGCAGAAAGTATTGGAGCAGGCAGAGTTAGTTTTGGTGTCATTGCTAGGTGGTGCAAGTTATTGGAATTATGGTTTTCAGCGCCTTCAGGCATGGCAGCAAGCCAAGCCTGGCCGACAGCTCATTCTGGTGCCCGGGGATGATGCGCCAGACCCTGAGTTAACCCTAGCGAGCTCCTGCAATGCCGGTACCTGCCATATGGTGTGGCAATACTTGCGCCAAGGCGGTGTGAGTAACGGTATTAATTTGTTACGTTACTTGGCCCAAGAACACAATCTAGATTCAGCCTTACTTGGACATAAACCGCAATGGCAACCTCCTACTGAACTACCTCAAGCGTTGATTTATCAACCGGGAGTGGCTCAGGCTAGCTTGATGGATTGGCAAACAAATACCCAGATTCAAGGTCTACAAAATGCACCCGTAGTGGCGCTATTATTTTATCGAAGCCATTTACAAAGTGGCAATACTCAAATGTTTGATGGCCTAATGGCCAGCCTAATTAAGCAAAGTATGAACCCTATTGCCCTTGCCGTGACTTCACTCAAAGATCCACAGGCCCTAGCTTTAGTTAATCACACTCTAAAGCAGTCCAACGCTAAGCTGGTATTAAGTAGCTTAGGGTTTGCCAGTAACAAAGTCGATGCACCCAGTCTTTGTTCAGCACCCACCCAGTTTAACTTGCCTATTGAAGGCGATCTCCCTGTGTTACAACTGGTTCTGTCTTCCACCACTAATGATGCATGGCGTGAGCATCAACAAGGTTTAAGATCGCGTGATATCGCCATGCAAGTCGTGTTGCCAGAAATGGATGGCCATGTACTCACCCGAGCTATTAGTTTTAAGTCAATGGGTTACTACAGCAAACTATGTCAAATAGATCTTGTCGGCTACCAGCTAGAGCCAGAAAGAGCAGAATTTGTGGCGCGCCTTGCAAAAAGTTATTGCAGCCTTGGCCATAAAGCTAATCATGACAAACGTATCGCCCTTATACTCGCCAATTATCCCACCAAAGATGGGCGTATTGGTAATGGTGTCGGCTTAGACACCCCTCAATCTGCCATTAACGTTTTACAAGCCATGCAAGACGCAGGTTATGCCGTTGATAAAGTGCCCGAAAATGGTAATGACTTAATTGAGACTTTGCTAACATCGGTCACCAACAACCCCAATACCTTGCATCATTTGCCGTGCTGGCAAAGCATAGATAGCACCGAGTACTTAGCGCACTTTGGGCAATTACCCAACGTCTGCCAGCAAGCTGTTTGGCAACGCTGGGGTAGCCCAGAGCAAGATCCTAAGTATCGTCAAGGACGCATCATGCTAGCGGGTTTACGTTTAGGTGAAACCTTTATCGGTATTCAGCCTGCACGAGGCTATAACCTAGACTTAAGCGCCAACTACCACGACCCAGATCTCGTTCCACCTCACAGCTATTTAGCCTTCTATTTTTGGTTGCGTCATAATTACCAAGTAGATGCGGTCATTCATCTTGGCAAACATGGCAATCTGGAATGGCTGCCTGGCAAAGGCGTGGCTTTGAGTGATGAGTGCTGGCCTGATGTCGCCCTTGGCCCTATGCCCCACTTCTACCCATTTATTGTTAATGATCCCGGTGAAGGTGCCCAAGCCAAACGCAGGGCACAAGGGGTCATCGTTGATCATTTAATGCCCCCCATGGCCCGTGCTGAAACCTATGGTGAACTGGCAGATTTAGAAGCCTTAGTAGACGAGCTGTATCAAGCCACCGGCCTAGATACAAGACGTGAAGTATGGTTGAGGGAGCAGATCGTTGCGATCTTGGCTAGCAGTCATCTAAAGTCAGAGTTGGGGTTGACAACCGATACCACAGAAGGTGAAATGCTGGCTGAGCTTGACACCTATTTATGTGATATTAAAGAAGCTCAAATTCGTAATGGGTTACACATTTTAGGTCAGTTGCCACTGGCTGATGAATTGAGTGAAACCCTTGTTGCTCTGCTGCGTTTACCTCGCGGGCAGGCCAACGAAGAGCGCGGCATACTGCATAACATAGCCTTAGATTTAGGTCTAAAGACCTTCGATCCCTTAGCCACTGAAGTCACTCCTTGGACCGATTCTAAGCCGCTCTTGTTAGCCCAGCAAAGTGATGCTTTATGGCGTTCTAGCATGGACACCAGAGAACGCCTTGAATTACTTGCGTTAAACTTAGTTAAGCAATACTTACTATCATCTAAGGCAAAAGATACAGCAGAATTAACGAGCACACTGCCACGCACAAGTGAGCAGTTGAAATATGCTAAAAATACTATTTTAGTAGCTTTAGAAGATAGTGCAGTCAGAGAAACCCTAGCCCTCATTCAAGGGCTAGCAGGCCAAGCCGTAGAACCTGGCCCCAGCGGTGCACCCACCCGAGGCCGTTTAGATACCTTGCCCACAGGCCGTAATTTCTTTTCTTTAGACAACCGCAGTGTGCCATCTGCAGCAGCATGGGCTTTAGGTCAGCGCTCAGCTCAAGCACTCATAGAGCGTCATTTACAAGAACACGGTGATTACCCAACCCAATTGGGCTTATCAGTTTGGGGCACTGCCACTATGCGCACAGGTGGTGATGATATTGCCCAAGCGTTTGCATTAATGGGCATTAAACCCGTGTGGGCTGTTGGTTCCCAGCGAGTCACTGATTTTGAAATTATACCTGCCATGTTACTAGGTCGGCCTCGGGTTGACGTTACCCTGCGGGTATCTGGCTTTTTTCGTGACGCTTTCCCTAATGTTATGAAGCTTTATGATGCCGCTGTGCAGGCGCTTGCCGATTTTGATGAGCCAGGAGTCAGTAGCAACAGTATTCGTGAAAACATTACCCAGCGACAAGCTGAACTAGAGGCTCAGGGTATCAGCGCTGTGGATGCGAAGCGTCAAGCCAGCTATCGGGTTTATGGTAGCAAGCCAGGAGCCTATGGTGCCGGATTGCAGGGGCTCATTGATGAGCGTTGTTGGGGCGAGCGAGCTGACCTTGCAGATGCCTACCTCAACTGGGGAGGCTATGCTTATGGTAACCAAACTGGCGATGGTGTGGCAGCTCACGACGATTTTAAACACCGTTTAAGCCAGTTAGAAGCGGTGGTACACAACCAAGACAATCGTGAGCACGATTTACTAGACTCCGATGACTACTACCAGTTCCAAGGTGGCATGACTAATGCTGTTACAAGCTTTAGTGGCCGGGCTCCAGCGGCGTATCATAGTGATCACAGTAACCCAAGCCAACCCAAAATCCGCACCCTTAAAGAAGAACTTAATCGAGTTTTACGATCTCGTGTGCTCAACCCAAAATGGATTAGTGCCATGCAACGTCATGGTTACAAGGGTGCTTTTGAAATGGCTGCCAGTGTCGACTATTTATTTGCTTACGATGCGACCACCAATTTAATTGCTGATTATCAGTATCAACAGGTGAGTGATGCTTTAGTATTTGCAGCAGATAATCAGCAATTCATGCGTGATAATAATCCTGCTGCCTTGGAAGAAATGGCTGAGCGACTGCTTGAAGCTTGCCAACGCGGCATGTGGCAAGAACCCGGCGAACATCAACAGACTTTGCAAGATTTGCTGTTAGACTTAGACCAGCAAAAGGAAACTGCCTCATGATGAAGCCCGCCCTAATGCGTCACGGCTCCCGGTCCCTAGCAGTTAAAGGTCACCCTATACGCTTAGAACAAAAAGCGAGAACACTGATGGTACAAGGCACCACATCGGACGCAGGTAAAAGTATTTTAGTCACCGCCTTGTGCCGCATATTAGCTCGTAAAGGCATTAGAGTAGCTCCCTTTAAAAGTCAAAATATGGCGCTAAACAGTGCCGTAACAGCTGATGGGGGAGAGATAGGGCGTGCTCAGGCGGTACAGGCTGAAGCTTGTTTTTTGCAGCCTGATGTCCGCATGAACCCTATTTTACTTAAGCCCAATAGTGATTTAGGTTCTCAGGTAATTTTGCGTGGTAAGGCAATTGGTAACATGAAAGCGGTGGAATACCACCTGCACAAACCAAAGTTATTGCAAGATGTCGTGTATGCTCATCAAGAGCTGTTAGCAGAATTTGATCTGGTCATGGTAGAAGGAGCGGGCAGCCCCGCAGAGATTAATTTAAGAGAGCATGACCTAGCTAATATGGGTTTTGCTGAAGCCATAGACTGCCCTGTCATTATCGTTGCAGACATTGACCGAGGTGGCGTATTTGCTCATTTATATGGCACCTATGAACTACTTAGTGTCAGTGAACAGGCGCGCACCCGTGGTTTTATTATTAATCGTTTTCGGGGTGATAAGTCACTCTTACAGGGTGGTTTGGACTGGCTAGAAGAGAAAACGGGTAAACCCGTACTTGCTGTCTTACCTTACATTCATAACTTACACATAGAAGCAGAGGACTCATTGGCTGTTGATCAATTTGTTAAGTCTGATGACGGCCAACACTTCAAGGTGGTGGTGCCTATTTATCCTCGGGCTAGCAATCACACTGATTTTGATGCCTTAAGAATGCATCCTCAAGTGGATTGTCAACTTGTAAGAGACGTACAATCCTTTAAGGGTGCAGACCTTATCATTCTTCCTGGAAGCAAGAATACGCGCGGTGACTTGGCGTGGCTTAAAGCATCTGGCTGGGCTAATGCCATCCAACGTCACTTGCGCTTAGGTGGCAAAGTAATCGGTATTTGCGGTGGTTATCAAATGTTAGGCCAAGCTGTCCATGACCCAGATGGCACAGAATCCAGTGCTGGAACCAGTGAGGGTTTGGGTCATTTAGCCATTGAAACCTTGCTACAGGGCGAAAAACAATTACGCAACGTGCAAGGCCACTGGCTAACTGATGCAGGAGATATTCCAGTCACAGGTTATGAGATCCATGTAGGGCAAACCACTGGCCGTGATTTAGCGCAACCGTTAATGCAACTCAATACGGGCCCAGATGGTGCCCGCAATCTCGAAAATACAGTCATGGGTAGTTATGTACATGGTTTATTTGATGAGCCTAAACTGCTGCAACAATTGTTAGACTGGGCTGGGCTAACGCAAACCCAAGCGTTTGACTATCCAGCCTTAAGGGCGGCACAAATTGAGCGTTTAGCCGATGAAGTTGAACTAGAACTGCCTGTAGAAAGGATTTTTAACATCATGCAGGGTGGCGTCTAATATGGACTTGGTCGTCGCCATAGTGATTGCCTTGAGCTTAGACTATTGGTTGGGTGAACCTAAACGACTGCATCCGTTGGTGGGCTTTGGGGCTTTGGCTGATGGCCTAGAGCAATGGCTCAATGGTCCAGTTAACTTGTTTTCCTTAAGAGCCAGTGCCGAGGCTGACCAGACCTCAATGAAAGCAGCCCCAAGGCGCAACAATTTGTTAAAGTTGAAAGGCTTACTAGCCCTAGTGCTGGCTGTTGGACCACTTGGTTTTGCCGCTTACAGCCTACAACAAACCTTGGCCCAACATGCCACCTTAGGCATACTTTTTGCTGGTATAGTATTGTATTTGGCGATTGGATGGCACAGTTTAATGGCCCATGCCAAGGCCATATCAACACCCCTAACACAAGGTGATCTTAGCGCTGCTCGTGCCGCTGTTAGCCTCATTGTTAGCCGTGATACTCAAGACTTAAACGAGCATGAGATTGCTAAAGCAGCCACCGAATCTGTCCTTGAAAATGGGGCTGATGCGCTATTTTCGGCGCTCTTCTGGTTTATTATTGCGGGTATCCCAGGGGTAGTAGTTTATCGACTCAGTAATACTTTAGATGCGATGTGGGGCTACAAAAACCCACAGTTTTTATATTTTGGTTGGGCCGCAGCCCGGTTTGATGACTTGCTTAACTATATACCTGCGCGCCTTACTGCTCTGGCTTATACCCTTTGTGGCAGTGTTAATGGCCAAACCAGCAGCGCATGGCAAAGCTGGCGTCAACAGTCGGGTACTTGGAAAAGCCCTAATGCTGGGCCAGTGATGGCAGCAGGGGCTGGAGCCATCGGTGTAGAAATAGGAGGCAACGCCCAATATCGTGGTGAGATTCAGCAACGCCCTGTGCTTGGCGCGGGCAGTCCACCTATGGCCAAAAGTATTGATGATGCCTGTGCACTTGTTAACCACAGTTTGGCCCTTTGGTTAATTGTGATCTGCTTATTCACTGCCATAGGCAATTTCTAATGAACACTTTATTTCATGGTGGCGACCTACACTCAGCCAGTGCGATTTACGGCCGAGCACCTGAGGATTGGTTAGATCTATCGACTGGCATTAACCAGTACAGTTTCCCAGCCCCAGCCATAGGACAAGAGGTTTGGCAACAGTTGCCATACCCAGCCCCCTCGTTGATCAAAGCTGCACACTCTTATTATGGGCAGCATGCTTGTTTAGCCTGCAGTGGTAGCCAGACTGTCATTCAATTACTGCCCGTAATATTGCGTCAACTCGGCAATCAGAAGGCCACATGGTTGCCAGATATCGGTTATCAGGAACATCGCCAAGCCTGGTCACAAGAAGGTGAAGTTAGCACCTACAGTGGATTAGATAGTCAGTTAGCTACCCAACAAATAGCAGATGCGTTACATGATAATAAAATCGGTCACTTGGTTATTATCAATCCCAATAACCCCACAGGCGAAATTTTTAGCCGTCAGCAATTGAATTTGTGGGCCCAGCAGTTAAGGATTAAAGGTGGATTCTTAGTCATTGATGAGGCTTTTATTGATATCACACCAAGGGCAAGTGTGCTGGCAGAAAAGCTTGCAGATAACGTCATAGTATTGCGTTCGGTGGGTAAGTTCTTTGGCCTTGCCGGTATTCGTTTAGGGTTTACCTTTGCCTCTCAAAGCATACTAAATCAGCTAGCAAGGGCAATAGGGCCTTGGTCAGTGAATGGGCCAGCACAGTGGGTTGCTGCGGCTGCTTTAAATGATACGGATTGGCAAACTAGTATGCGCGCTCAACTGATCAACGAAGGGTTACAGCAATTGCAACTTTGGCAACCCTCAATGACTCAGCTAGGGGCTAAATTAGCCAGCACACATGAATTATTCAGGAGCTTTATTATGGCTTCAAATTTAGCCCAGAGACTGCACCATAGTGCCGCTCAAAGCGGTATATTATTGCGCCTAGTTGATATCAACTCGAGCACGAGTTTGTTACGCTTTGGCAACATTGATTTAGGCCACATAAAAGCAGTTGCACACTGCCAAACTTGGATACAACAGGAATCCGAATGACTTTTTTTCCTCTGTTTCACAACACCCAACAATTGAACGCTTTGCTCATTGGTGGTGGGAATATGGCAAAACGCCGGGCTAAATCATTAATTGATGCAGGTGTTGCCTGTGACTTAATGGCCACTAAAATTGCTGAGGACGTGTTACAACTCATAGAAAGTGCTGGCGGCAAGGTCACAGTTGGGGCCTATGCGTCAAATAATGTGATGCAAGGTTATAGTCTTATTTTAGCACTCACCGATGACCGCACAGCCAACCGCACAATTGCTAATGACGCTAAGGCACTGGGATTGTTAGTTAACGTGTCTGATAAACCCAACGAGGGTAATGTTATATTTGGTGCCATTATTGATCGCTCTCCCTTAACAATTACGATTAATAACGGTGGAGCATCCCCTGTTTTATCCAGTATTTTGCGCCAACAATTGGAACAATTTGTACCCAAAGCCTATGGCCAGCTAGCGCGGTTAGTGGGGGCTTATCGTCCACACGTGAAACAAGTCCTACCCAACACTAGCGAACGCTCTATTTTTTGGCACCAAGTGTTACAGGGAGCCGTTGCAGAGGCGGTATTTTCTGGCAAACATACAGAAGCTGAAAGTTTATTAAAAAAACACTTAAAAGAACTCGATAATGGTCTTGGTGCCGTCAAAAGTAGTGGCGAAGTATATCTTATTGGAGCAGGTCCTGGTGACCCAGATCTGCTCACACTACGGGCTTTTAGACTGTTACAAAAAGCCGATGTGGTATTGTACGACGCCCTCGTCTCTGAGGGTGTGATGGCGCTTGTGCCAGAGCAAGTAGAAAGGGTCTATGTCGGAAAACGTCGCGCCAACCATAGTGTGCCCCAAGCAGGCATCAACCAATTGTTAGTTGATTATGCCAAACAAGGCAAACGAGTGGCCCGCCTTAAAGGTGGAGACCCCTTCATTTTTGGCCGTGGTGGTGAAGAGATCGAAACCTTGGCCGAACAATATGTTCCTTTTCAGGTCGTGCCTGGTATTACTGCAGCCAACGGCTGTTCGGCTTATTCTGGTATTCCCCTTACCCACAGGGACTTTGCCCAGTCTGTGCGATTTGTGACGGGGCAATTACGCGATGGTAGCGTAGATTTACCTTGGTCTGAATTAGTTATTGAGGGGCAAACTTTAGTCTTTTATATGGGTTTAAAAGGCCTACCCTTAATTTGTGAAGCCCTCATCAAGCACGGCATGGATAAAAATATGCCCATCGCACTCATTGAGAAAGGCACGACCCAAGACCAGCGAGTGATGATATCCAACCTTGATGACCTACCCGCAATGATCAAGACAGCAAGCGTGCTGTCACCGTCCCTTTTGCTGGTTGGGCGAGTGGTGAATTTACATGATAAACTATCTTGGTTCACATCTTCACGGGATGCTTGAACTCAAGCTTTAACAAGTTGGGATGGCGCTTATGAGCAAAAAAACTGAAATAGAAATGATGGAGCTTATGGCTCAGTGTGAAACAGCATTAACTGATTATGCGAGTCGCACTGGTGCCGATGCCTTTGCAAACAGCACCAGTGCAGGGGCAGCTAAAGCTGCCATAAAGCCTAAGCTCAAATCACAACAAGCCTTGGCTAAGATGGCCAAATCTCTTGAAGCTTCTCGTGTAAATAGCAGTGAAAATATAGCTAAACTTGAGGCTAAAATAACAGCAAAGGCTGACTCTATAAAGCATCACAAACGTCAACAAGAAGCTCTAAAACAAGAGCAAGAACAAGCACGAAAAGCTGATTTAGCAAACAAACGCAAAGCGCTTTATCGTACACCAGAGCCTCAACCAAAAACTCAACCAGAAGCTGACATACAGACTAAAGCGCAGAATGAATTACCTGTGGATACAAGCATACGCCATAGAAGTTTTGGTAAAGGCTCGTCCAATCTGCGCCGCTCATAATAGTCCACTTTAGTAGGAAGCTACAATGCCCCTTAAACACCAGTTATTGGCGGTTTTTGTCGCTCTAATCTGGGGTACAAATTTTGTCTTTATTGAATTAGGACTCAATGATTTACCGCCATTTTTATTTGCCAGCCTTCGCTTTACCTTCGCAGCCTTGCCTTTGGTACTCATATTACCCCGCCCTAAAACGCCATGGCGTTATTTAATAGCTTATGGGTTTTTTATTGGTTTTGGCCAGTTTGGCTTATTATTTTGGGTGATGGGTAGCCATATGTCGCCTGGCTTAGCCTCTTTAGTCATTCAGTTACAGGCGGTATTCACCATTTTACTGGCGCTTATATTCTTTAAAGAAACCATACGCTGGCAGCAAATCATAGCCCTTATTATTGCTTTTGCTGGAGTGTTATTAATCGGTATTAAAGGTAATAATGACGCCACCTCTATTGGCTTAGTAGTGATCTTAGTGGCGGCCCTAAGCTGGGCTGCTGGCAACATTGTTGTTACACGTTGTGGCAAAGTTAATATTATTGCCTTTTTAGCTTGGTCCTCAATATTTGCTGTACCACCGTTGGTCCTTATGTCATATTATTATGAAGGGCCTGTATTGATAAGTGAACGACTAGTGTCATCACCTTGGCACGCTTGGGCCATTGTATTGTGGCAAACTCTGGGGAACACACTGATTGGATATGGGTTATGGAATTTATTATTGCAGCGTTATGCCGCAGCATTGGTAGCGCCTTGGGCGTTGCTTGTGCCAGTATTTGGTATGGCGGCCTCAAGCACTTTTCTAGACGAAAGTATGCCTTGGTGGAAATGGATCGCTGCGGCCTTAATCATTGCTGGCCTCGTCATCAACTTACGCTCAACTCAGTCATCACCCCCCCTCATTAAAGGTCCGTTAGTCTGATTATGAATTTTATTCCCCGAAGAGTGCAATATTTACTGCTTCTCACCTTGGCCCTATGGGGTTTGCAAGGACTGTTTAGGATATTATTTTGGGGCTTTATTTCTGAGTTACCAATAACCTTCGAAGGTGACTTATTAAAGGCCTTTTGGGTGGGTTTGCGTTTTGATTTGAGGGTCTCCTTGTTGGCTGCCCTGATGACTTTACCTTGGCTAATTCTGCCCCGTTTTAGCGCCGTTAACTTCACCCTACTGAGTCGGTTTTTAGGTTATTGGTTCGGCATTATTTTAATCGTTATACTCTCCATGTATGTGTTTGACGCTGGGCATTATCTATACCTAAGCAAACGCATAGATGCCTCTATTGTGCGTTTTAGCAGTGACATCAGCATCTCCACTGCCATGATGTGGCAATCTTATCCAGTGATTCCGATCTGCATCGGGATGATCCTAGTCTGGTGGTTAGGGTATTGGTTCCATGCCCACTATTTACTACCCTTATTGCAACAAAAAAAGCACCATCGGCGCTGGTACAGCCATTGCGTCCATGTGGTAGTGATTGGCGCCTTATTCTTGCTAATTCTGTTGGGTAGATGGTCTTTGGTGCCCCTGCGCTGGAATCATGCATTTTTTAATGGTAATGCCCAAGTTGCAGCGCTAGGTTTAAACCCCTTTGTATGGATTTACGATACTGCTCGATTCCCTACCAAATCAGCCAATAAAAATGATTTAAAGCCTTTCTTTAGTACCTTGTCGCACCTGTTTGGCAGTGACTTTCCAAGCACTGGTGCGGCTGCCTTAGACCGTTGGGAAACCCCTCCAGCACCTGCAGTCAATGATGCAAAAACACTCCCCAACGTGGTGATTGTGTTTATGGAAAGCTTGGGTGCAAGTCATATTGGAGCTTATGGTAATCCCCTCGACCCCACACCTAATATAGATGCCTTAATTACGCAGTCGCGCTGGTATCCAAATTTTTACGTGCCCGCTCGGTCAACCGCCAAAAGTGTATTTACCTCCATTACCGGCATTCCCGACGTGTCAGCGATAAAAACGGCCACTCGTAATCCTTACATCACCCACCAGCGTTCCGTCATCAATGCTTTGGTACAGCACGAAAAACACTATATGCTCGGTGGTAGTGCAGGCTGGGCCAATATGAGCGCCCTCATCCATAATAGCATTCAGGGTGTTAACTTATATGCGGAAAAGTATTGGACGTCGCCTATTGTAGACGTGTGGGGCATCTCGGATTATTCGCTGATCACCGAAGCCACTGCTATTCTTAAGCGAGCTACGCCACCATTTTTGGGCTACATTCAAACCGCAGCTAACCATTCACCTTATACCATAGCCGATGATAAGAGTGGATTTATAGCCCAACAACGCACTGACGCAGAGCTCAAAGATAATGGCTTTGCAAGCCTAGAGCAATACAATGCAGTGCGTTTACTTGACCATAATATTGGCAAGTTATTTGAGCAATTTAAGCGCAATAAATTATACGACAATACTATTTTTGTGCTTTTCTCTGACCATCAAGCCTCATCTGTTCAGGTCAAGCACTTACCTGAATATATTTTTCAGTTTGGTATGGGCGAGTTACCCGTACCTTTAATCATTCATGCCCCTAACCTGATTAGTCCAGAAGTCGATCACACCTTTGGCAGTTTACCTGACCTGCTGCCCACCATCGTCGGACTCTTCCCACAAACCTATCTCAACACATCTTTGGGTCGAGATTTAGCTTGGGCCAAAGGCAAAAACCTACCTACCTATGGCTTTCTTCAGGCTAGTCGCACCAGTGTTGCCTTTAATGGCGATCAAATTGCTAGTGTTAATCATGTGACTGGGCAGGTCATCAGTGCCAACATAGATGACCAAGGCAGGGCCCTCATGACTAAGCAAAATAACCCTATGGTGGAGGCTGCTAAAGCCTACTATTTAGCCTCGCAATACTTGCTCAAAGCCAATGTGAAAAAGTCCAAAAAATAGACCCGTGTAATCAAAAAACAGCATTAATGTGCTGGCATTAAAAGGGCAATCATCACAGAGCAAAAGGGGGATTTGGAATTGGAAATTGGGAGAAGAGATTAGAGAGTAGGGTGGCCTAGTGGGAATGACTGGGCGTCTTTGTCACCACTGTTTAATAAGCGACAGCTAATAGAAATAGTTAAACACTGTAAATCCACCAAAACCAGAGGTGCCCACCCCAATACCCAGTTGCAAGTAGCCTGCAAAACCCTCAATGTGCTTGCTAGGGAAGTTAAAAGGTAAACTAATGGCCGCCGATAGAACCGCCATTCCTGCCATTGAACCAATACCAAATAGCATCATATAGCCCATGCCCAACCAAAAATTTTGAACTGCATTTAAGGTGAGTACCACCAATGCCGCCGAACCTGCCATACCATGCATCATTCCCACCATTAATGTGCGTAGTGGAAATGGCTTACTGTGAGTGTGTTGGTGAGCACTTACATCACTAGAAGCTGAACCTGAGTAGTGCTGATGAGCATGGAAATGGCGTTTGCCATGATGTTGATGAACATGAAAATGAATGCCGCTACGACTCATGCGCCACAGTACATCCAAGCCCAGATACAGAAGCATAAATCCAACGGCACATTCTAAGATAGCAGCGATGTAATGAGGCATTAGAGTATCGGCTAATAAAGCCAAAGTGCCGAACGCAAACAGTGTAATTGTGTGCCCCAAACCCCACACAGCTCCATGACGCCAAGCTGCTGATTGGCCTTGCTTCTGGGTCACAATAGAGGCTACAGCAGCCACATGGTCCGCCTCTAGGGCATGTCGTAAGCCTATCATGAAGCCCACTAACAAAACGCTTATTTCCATTTATCATCCTTTATGTAGGAGCTAATTCTAAAGTTTATGACGCTAAGGTTTGCAGTCGATATATACTCATATTGACGTTTTTATGATTTTGAGCAATCACTACTTCAGCGTCTAAGGTCTGCAATCTGACTTGGGTTTGTTGGCCATAAAGGCAGCGCCTAAAACTAGCATAAGATTGGATCTCTGGGTCTGGGTCTGGGTCTTGAACTTCGAAAACCGCAAATTTATAGAGCGCAGGTAAACTAAATTCAAGACCAGCCGGAGTCATTTGCATGCTTGTTGCAGCTTGCCCGAGTCTAACTTCAAGGGCCAAAGGTTGCAGTAGGTAGGCTCTGAAGACTGATTCAACGACATGGTCATAGACCCGCTGATTAGACACTATATCCTTAGACTTTAATAAACCGCGCAGCAGCATAACTGGCTAAACCACCTAGGGTAATCCAAAACAATCCATTAGTTATCGCTGTGGCATAGATGAACTGTGCTTGCAAACTCTCTAAGCTTGCCACAGCCTCAGCATCGGGATGCAAAAATCCATGAACTAGTGGCTCAGGCGCACCGACCAACCAAGGGGCAGCCAAAAATACGATCGCCAATAATTTAACAAAGCCCTTTAGAAACACAAGGCTAGCAATACCTACGGCAGTGCCTACAACCGCCAGCACCCACCATGATTGTCGGCCCCCGATAGCGGCGGTTTCCATACTTGGAATTTCTGGCGGCAAGCCTAGTGCCGGGGCCACAAAAAATGTTAGGTAACCGGCGAAGCCCCAACCAAGGCCTCTAACCCAAGAAATTTTTAATGCTGCCTTGTCACGGGCTAAGAGCATGCCCGTCAATAAGATGATCGCAAAACCAAACGCCGATAAAACATTGGATAACACCGTAAAACTAAGCCGCTCAAAACCATCCTCAGGACCCCATGCGTTTTCATCATGAGAATGCGAATGGCCATCATTGTGAGCGGCAACAACTTCAGGCTGGGCAACTTCAAATACTTCAGCAGCATGAATGATGGGGGACACCGCTAAGGTTTGCACTGCGCTCAAAAAAAGGCCCACAACTAAGGCCACCACCAGGGCACTATACACCATAGAACGGAACATAAATTTTACCTAGTAAAGTATTAATTTTTAGTGGCAAGGAAAGGCAAAAGAGTGGCGTGTATCGTGAGCAGCATTGTGTGCGGCGTCCATGGGTGCAAAACCAACACCCACTAATACAACGACGCCAAGAATTAAAGCAGCGGCCATTTGTACGCCGTTGCTGGTTAAAGTCTGACTTGTAACAGCTGTTTTCAGCTTAGAAGTCGGTGTAGTGGTTGTCATGTATTTCTCCACGTGCTTCCCCGCACGATAAAAATTAGGATAAAGGGCCATGAGGCCATATTTTGTAGGCCGGTCTCCGGGCTAACAAGTCAATCTTGTATACCGTTGCGGGGGCAGCACAGTTCATTTTTAGACTGTTTCCCGTGAAAGCTAAATTCGTGTAGCCACCTACGGGGCCTACTTTATGCCAATTTGATGGATTTTTGAAGCGTTAATACGAGTGGTTTGATTCAACATGCGACCTTTAGCAAAAAATTTAGCTTGAAAGTTGATTTTGAATGGTCAATCGGGGTTAATTTTTAACCCAAAGTTAACCTTAAACCCTCGAAATAAAGTGACCAGCAATGTTATGATGTCAAGCTGATTTCGACAGCCCTAGAGAGTGAGAAAATAATGAGCGCATTTGGCACCCAATTTGTTCCAGAAATGGCTTTAACCACCTTTGACGGCCAACAATGGAGCGATCCTAGTCTGGTGCCAAGTAACAGCATTGCATTACACCCAGGCGCACACGTATTGCATTACGCAAGCACATGCTTTGAGGGTTTGAAGGCTTTTACTCATCCCGATGGTAGTCGTCATATTTTTCGCATGGACCAAAACATCGCACGCTTGGCCCAAAGTAGCCGCTTACTATCCTTGCCTGAAGTCGATGAAGCCATGCTCAGAAAAATGATTTTGGACTTGGTTATACGCTATAAAGACGAGGTTCCAGCGCCCCCAGGTACTTTGTATCTGCGCCCCACTCACATTGGCACAGAAGCTGCCATTGGCAAGGCAGCAGCACCTTCGAGCCAATCCATGCTGTATGTATTGGCTTCTCCAGTAGGGGATTATTTTGCTGGAGGTGATGCCACATTGCGCATACTCATTGATGAAGTGGGCATGCGCTGCGCACCACACATGGGCATGGTAAAAAGTGGAGGTAACTATGCCAGTGCCTTACAAATGTTAAATAAGGCGAGGGTTGAGCATAAGGCTGACCAAGTATTATTCTGTCCCGATGGTGATGTGCAGGAAACAGCGGCCGCCAACTTTATGTTGATTGAAGGTAATGAGCTAGTGACTAAAGCCTTAGATTCGACCTTTTTACATGGCGTTACCCGTGCATCTGTGCTCACTTTAGCTGCTGAAATGGGCCTCACTGTAAGCGAGCGCAACCTCAGTGTTGCTGAGTTAATTGAACGTAGTGCTCAACCTGGTGCAGAGGCTGCTCTCTCAGGCACTGCTGCGGTACTCACGCCAGTGGGCAACTTAATCCACCAAGGTAAGGACTATACCTTAGGTACAGGTAAGCCAGGGCCCATCACCATTAAGTTACGTAAAGCCTTGAATGATATTCAGTTTGGCATGGCGGAAGATCGCTTTGATTGGTTAACTCCAGTTTAAAATGTGTCTCGTCGTTAGCCTAATACGGTGCCTGTGCTGTTAGGGTTTATTTTACGATTGCGAGAAAACACACCCAAGTTAATGGGTCGACCTGAGTACTTTAGGTTAAAAATTACGGGATCTTGGTCGTGATCTTGCCCTTGCTCACATGCAACAATTAATTGTGCCATCATCTCACTGACAATTGGAGCATTTTTAAACTGGTTGCCACTGGTGCCGATGGCCATATAATACCCTGGTATAGACGATTTATCATAAATTGGAGCCCAATCCGGCGTTACATCGTACAATTCCACAACACCCTTAGCTTGATTGGGAATGGGCAGGGTTTGAATACGTTGGGCTAAGCGCAGAGCCTGCACACGCCATTGATCGGTAAAGTCTTTATTGTAATCGTCTGGATCAACCCACTGCTGATCGTCACAGTCAGGGTCTTCACTACCAATGAGAATATGGTTACCCGTTTCTGGTCGGCAATAGGCATGAATATCGCTGTCAGAACAAACACAGCCTTGCTGCTCGAAGTTAAAACCCTCTGGTGAAGGCACGTGCGCCACCTCGTGTCGTAATGCTCGGGTGGTAATCTTCATATCTTGCTGAGCATCAACCATGGCATTTATTTTTGCCGAATGAGGCCCAGCGGCGTTAACCACAATCGGCGCGTCAAGTTGATCCCCATTGGTCAAAGTCACCCCAATAATTCGGCCAGCTTGCTGACGGATGGCCGCCACTTTAGTATTAAATTTAAAGCTTGAACCGAGAATTTCAGCTGCTCGTTGCAAGTTATGAGTGGCCAACTGTGGATCACTGACGTAGCCTCCGTCAGGAAAGAACACACCACCACCAATTTGTTTACCATTGGCTTCGCCAAAACCTTCATCATCAGGACGCTTAGCTGGCGTATAAGAGTCTATGTTAAAAATGGGCATACGAGCGATGTACTGGGCTTGATCTAATTCTTCATAAGGCGCCCCAATGGTGTCTAAAATTGCCATGGTTGGGCGTAAATATTGATTGTTCTCAGTTTTTGCGACTAAGCAGCCTACCGCATGGTACTTACTATGACCACGCTCATCATCCGCTTGCAAAAACTCGGCCCAATGACTCCAGTAACTGTGGCTTTCGTGCGCTATTGCACTCGTTTCAACTGTCGAATAATAGGGTCTAATAATGGCGCACGAACCGCTAGTGCTGCCATAACCAGCAGCCGGTAAGGCGTCAATGTTGAGTGTTTTTTTGCCTTTTCGAGCGAGTCCCAAAGCGATGGCCGCTCCAATAATACCAGCGCCAATGATAATGGCGTCAAAGTGTTGTTGGGTGGATTTATTGATCGGGTGATTCATAGGTTGATCCTCTTGAGGCGCTGGTTGCCTTGCTGCCTTAATGTTTATAATTTAAAGGTGATATACGTCATAATTGTGAACGCGAAGATAAATTAACAAATAGGTCAACGCATCACTATCCTCTCATTAGGCCAAGGGGCCCTATCTGTTTCCCCCAACAACCAAAATTCAAAAGATCAAGAATGGCTTTCATGAGTTTAAAGTAAATTTAATTCTGGCCAGTAATGAGCCACCTTAGCCAACGCCTTAAAGTTAGTCGCCATCAAATGTCCATCTTTCCATAAGACTGCACCATCAAGTGTGACAGTGGGGTCTTCAACCATGCCACAGATTTCGCCTGGTGGATAAGCGCCACAAGTGTGAAAATGTAAATAGCGAGGACTTGTAAACATGGTGTTAGACCAGCGGTCTAAATCGACTTGTGGGTCCAGTGGAAAGGCGGTAGCTGGGTGCAGACCTAAATGCCATGAGTCAACGATCCAAGGCTCTATGTTAAATTGCTCAGCAACTTGCCGATAATGATCTTGAACTGCACCTATGTCCTTATCATTGCCTTCAAATGAACTGATCACCCCTTGCTCTATAACTGCAACAATGCCCTCTGGTAGCGACAAGCACGCCGGTGAGTAAACCTTAGAACCCGTTGGGGCTAACCCATGGCGAAACGCAACCCTTCCACTAAAGGTAGAGGCAGGTATGGGCTGACTAACTGCTGCAGGAAAGCGAACCACAGATACGTCTTTGGCTGTCTGGCCCATTTTTGAGGAGGCTTTACCTTGCAACTGAGTCCCAAAGGGACAGGTAATTTCTATGTTTTCTGCATTATCAAAAATGTCATTGACTGCCGTTTTTAGTGCCACCATGGCGGCATGAGGCACGGTACCTAAACCACTTTGTAACTGCTCTAATGTGCGCGTGTAGGTCATTAACTTACCTGGGCCATGGTGATTAACCTCAAACCGGTCTTGATCGCCAATACGGGCCAAGAAAATAATCCAATCCCAGTGTTGCTGTTTTAACATCTGTTCCAATTGTGGATGTGCACTATTGCTTGGCTCTTCAACCTCTAACACTTCAACCACCGCTTCAAGTTGATCGATGGCGAACTCGCGCAATGCTTTAGGCAGTTGACTGTCATACCAACCAAACTTTGGATTTTCCTGTACCAGAAGCACCCGTTGACCTGGTCGCAGATCGATGGCTCCTTGCAGAAGATTATTCAAACCGACTTGTAGCTTAGTCTTCATCGCCGTTCCGCCTGCACCGTCAAAAAAGTAAAGGTTTCGGTAATGACTTCAGTAAAACCATGGCTTAATTCTGCATCAACGCTAATACTATCACCAGGGTTCAATATAAAAGCGCGCTGGCCATACTGGTAAATAGCTTGTCCTTGCAAGGCATACACAAACACCACCCCGTGGCTAACATACTGGGGTGGATGGGAATCCTGTCGCACCAGAGTCACAGACCGAGCCTCAAATTGTAGTTCGCTGCGAGTATGGAGGGCTAAACTAACGTATTGATGGCTATGCTCGCCCACCAAACGTGTCGAGACTAGGCCTTCTCCACTTTTAACGTGAGTATAGTCCGAATGCTCGGTTGCTATTTCTCTAAAAAAACTGACTAAGGGCACATTAAGTGCCTGACTAAGGGCATTCAGTGTGGCCATGGAAGCGGATGCATGGCCGCGCTCTAGGCGACTAATCATAGCGGCTGATATGCCAGATTTTTGTGATAATGCTCGTGCAGTAAGGCTATGAGATTTTCTAATATCTCGCAAGGCTGAGCCGAGTGCGGCATCAAGGGTGTTAGACGAAGGTAATGCACTCATGGCTTAGTCCCGGTATGAAAAAGCTTTCTTAAAACGTTGCTGCAAATAGTCACCACAGGTCATGGCAGGAAGATCTCCATCATATCGAGTACCCATAATGGATCTTGGATCGATCACTGTTTCGGGGTTCGGATCATAGGCCAATACAATGGACAAACGCTCATAGCCTGAACTGTTGATGACGCGATGGGGCGTTGATTTATAGGCCCCTGCAGTCCAATGAGTGAGCAGATCACCAACATTGACGACCAAACTACCTTCGATCGGAGGAGCCTCTAGCCATTCACCGTTAACATCCTGCACTTGCAGACCACCTACATGGTCTTGGCAGAGCAAAGTTAAGGTGCCAAAGTCCGTATGTGGTCCGACCCCAAATTGGTTAGGATTGGTTGCTTCTTGATTAGGATAATAGACTAATGATGCACGACTTAATGGCCGTTGGGTGGTCTGCAAAAAGAAGTCCTCCTTGAGCCCAAGGCCCAGTGCGAAGCCACGCATAAGGTGATGTGCGACTTGATGGGCTTGGTTAAAGTAGGCATTACCTAAGCTTTCAAGTTGCGGTGCAAAGGCTGGCCACCGGTTGCTACCTCTTAATGAGTGATCCCCAAAGTGGTGAGCATCTTCAGCCCCCCAAATATAGCTTTCTTTAAAATCTGATAGGGCATTGTCTTCCATTTTTGCCTGCCCAGAACCTAACCAACCTCGGTGATTTTTAGACACACTCACGGATTGCTTTTGCTCATCTGGCGCACGAAAAAAAGCTAATCCAGATTGGTAGAGTTGGTTAATAAGATGAGAATCCATGCCGTGACCGGTCACATACAAGAAGCCCAAGTTCTGGCTTGCGTGATGAAGGCTTTTTGCCGCTTCAATATCCGCTTCACCCAATACTAAAGAAGAGATATCAATGACTGGTATTTGATCAGCACTGACCCGCTTTACCTTACTCATAATCAGTCACGACTCCCGCTATAGTAACCAACAATATCTCCGTCTGTTGTGACTCCCAAGCCATTTAAACACCGATTTACATAGCAGAAGTAGCCTATAATTTGATTTGCCTCCAAAATTTCACCATCATCAAGTCCAGCATCTTGCAAGGCTTGAACGTCTGCTTGTACCATAGCCCCTGGCGTAAGGGTCAACTTCTGGGTATAGCGCATCAAGGCTAATTCAGCTCCTTCAAAGACCCGTTCGGGATGCTGCTGACGAAGCGCTTTTTCTACTGCTAGAGCTCGTTCTGGACTGTCCATTAAGTGACTGGCATTGGCCCAATGATTGGCATAAGAATAGGCACATTGATTGAGCATGGAAACATAAGAGCCAATGACCTCTTGCAGCCACATAGGTAATGTATTAGCCTCATCATGCAGTGCCGCACGGTATAATTTCACATGACCAAGCATGGTATTGGGTCTCAGGGAGTGAACCCTCATAACATTATCTACTGTACCGTGAGGCGTGCGCGCTAAGCTTAAAGCGTCCATGAGTTCTGGACTAGCGACGTCATCGTTAACCATTTCTATCCAAGCACTCATTACCTATCTCCTCTATCTTTCATCACTTTGCATCCGCGACTCCAACCAACGAAACACTCCCGATACCATTAAGATAAGCACTAGGTACTCCAGTACTAAAATGGTATAAATCTCGAGTGGCCGGTATTCTGTGACCACCAATTCGTTGGCTTTGCGAGTCAGTTCCTGCATGCCAATGACCGACACTAAAGATGACATTTTCAGCATATACACAAATTGATTGCCCAAGGCTGGCAAGATCCGTTTAATAGCCTGCGGCAAAATGACAAAGCGCATCGTATCAACGTAGTTGAGAGACAAGGTGCGAGCGGCTTCATATTGACCGCGATTGACTGACTGGATTCCAGCCCGAAAAATCTCTGCCTGAAATGCACTATCTGATAGTGCTAAGGCAATCACTCCAGCACCAAAAACCCCAATACTGATACCCATTAACTGGGGTAAGCCGTAGTAAACCCACAAAATTAACACCAAAATAGGAACCGCTCGAACCACCTCGACATAAACTCGATTAAACCGACGCCAGCCTTTTGCAGCAGCCATCCCCGGCAATGCCACAGCTAATCCCACAACCATCGAAATAGCAATCGCCGTAAAAGACATGAGTATGGTCTGCTCTAAGCCACTCAATAAGAATTTAAGGTTTGACAGCCCAGATTTAGTAGTTGGATCAACAACGTACCAGCCCCACTGATCACTGCAGGAGGTGACTAAAGGAAGACTGATCAGTAACAGTATTAATCTCTTCATTTCTGGCCTTTTAATGATGTAATATTTTAGCCAAAAACTGTTGGCAACGCAGGCTCTCTGGAGCGCTAAAAAACTTTTCAGGAGGCGATTGTTCAACAATTTTTCCTTCGTCCATAAACACCATAGTGTCAGCTACCCGTTTGGCAAATCCCATTTCATGGGTCACACATATCATGGTAATTCCACTATCAGCCAAGCCCACCATCACCTCTAGCACTTCGTTAATCATTTCTGGATCCAACGCTGATGTGGGTTCATCAAATAATATGATGTCAGGTTCCATACACAAACTTCTAGCAATGGCTACGCGCTGTTGCTGGCCACCCGATAGTTGACGCGGCAGTTTGTCTGCTTGTTCTGGAATTTGAACCCGCTCTAAACAAATACGAGCCCTTTTTTCGGCATCGGAACGGCTAAGCTTACTTACCCGCATGGGGCCCAACGTCAGGTTTTGCATGACCGTAAGGTGAGGGAATAAATTAAATTGCTGAAACACCATACCAATGCGAGCTTCACGCCCACCGTCATTATCCATTATCGCTATGGACACATTGCCTGAGTGAATGTCTTCCAAACCATTGATACATCGGATTAAGGTAGATTTGCCAGAGCCAGAGGGTCCACAGATGACCATTTTTTCACCTTCGTGAACCTGCAAAGACACCCCATCTAAAGCTTTAAATTTACCAAATACTTTGTCGACGCCCTGCATGTTAATGACCAGACGAGAATGGGCTGCTGCCATGTCACTTATCTCCTGTTAAATCGCTCAAATGATGGTAGCACCGGATTTATTTACGTGCAATAAATTAATTTTCTTGCAATTTCTTTGCACTCCTGCAATTATATTTAAGCAAAAAAAACAAATTAAAATGGGACAATTGCCATGAAAAATATGAAGAAATGGGCTCTCGCAGCCGCTCTTACCATTGCTGCCACACCATCGATGGCTGCATCAGCGCTGCAAGATATTTTAAGTGAAGGCGTATTAAAAGTCGGCACCACGGGAGATTGGAATCCCATGACCATGAAAGATCCAGCGACCAACTCCTATAAAGGATACGACATTGACGTCATGACTGAGTTAGCGAAAGACCTTGGTGTTGAAGTCGAATTTGTTGCGACCGACTGGAAGACCTTGGTCAGTGGAGTGACCTCTGGTAAATACCATATGACCGGTTCAGCTTCTATTTCACCAAAGCGCGCCAAAGCGGCTGGCTATTCCATTAGCTACTTTTCTCTGGGAACCGTGCCTCTGACTTTAACTAAAAACGCTGACCGTTTTCAGGACTGGGCAGACCTAGATAAAGCCGATGTGACTGTTGCAGCAACCTTGGGCACCACTCAGGAAAGCCAAGTTAAGGATTTTTTCCCCAACGCAAAACATCAGATCGTCGAAGCCCCTGCAAGGGACTTCCAAGAAGTATTGTCTATGCGAGCTGATGCTCATATCACGTCTAATGTAGAAGCTAAAACCTTAGTGCAAAAATACCCTCAGCTTATGATCGTACCCGTGTCTAAGCCTAAGGCCCCCACGCCCATTGCGATGCTTCTTCCACAAGCAGATCAGGTATGGATTAACTATGTCAATACGTGGATTCGCCTTAAACAAGAGCGCGGTTTCTTTGAACAAGTGGGTGCTAAGTGGAACCTAGCACTATAACAGAAGTTCCTCAGTCGGTGCTGGGGCAAGACCCCAGCCAAGCTTTGCCAGACCTGTGTCTGTATAGCGTGCCGGTGAGTTTGTATTGCGCTAAGCTGAGGCTGCTCATGCGCTTTAAAAGATTGGCATGGAGTGAATTACCGCCCCCTGGCGGTTATGGTTCTGAGGCTTATACAGCGTTAGTGCCTGCGGGGAGTCTGCCTGCCCTGAAAGTAGGGGCACACATTATTGCCGACTCAGAAGCAATTGCAGAATACCTTGAAGAAAGTGTGCCACTGCCGCCAGCTTTGCCCACGGATCTCATGGAGCGGGCACAAGTGCGTGCTTTAGGGCGCTTCCACGACACTCGGTTAGAGCCGTGTGTGCGCGCATTATTTTCGGACATCGGTCAACCACACCCTCGGGCTGAGGCTTTCGAACAACTGCATCAGCGTCTGCAACAGTTGCAAAAAGCATTAGCATTACGCCCCAACATCCAGTTCTGCCTTGCTGACTGTGGCCTAATCGTCAGTCTTGAATGGGTTACTATGATGTATAAAAGCTGGGGTTTACCCCACCCTTTTATAGGTCTAGTCGCTGACTATCAGCAAGACATGGAGCAACTACCCTGGGTAGCGGCAGAACTAGGTACTTACAGGCCTTTATTAACACAATGGATAAAAACCAAAACCCCATCGCCCTGAGCCAACTTACTTGGCCAGAAGTTGATGCCTATATTGCTACTGGCAAACCTTTATTGCTGCCCCTTGGATCGTTCGAACAACATGGCCCGATGGGTCTTATGGGCACCGATTATCTATGTGCTGAAACTGTAGCCATGGCCGCTGCAGAAATCGCAGGTTGGCTGGTTGCACCTGCCTTAGTTTATACTCCAGCACCGTTTAATATGGCCTTTGCCGGCACTGTTTCAGTATCAGCGCCGACCTTCTTGTTGCTACTAGAAGAAGTGTGCCAGTGTTTTATTAACCACGGTTTTAAAGAGATATACTTACTCAATGGCCATGGTGCTAACCTTGAGCCCGCGCGCCAAGTCGTTAAAAATTTAGCCCCTCACACTATCAAATTACGCAGTTGGTGGGATTTTGATGAAGTACAAGCACTGCGCCAAAAAGCCTTTGGCGACTGGGAAGGCATGCACGCAACACCTGCAGAAATCTCAATTACCCAAGTTCATCACCGCAGACTAGATCCAGACTTAGCAAAAGATCCACCGGTACGCTTGAGTGCGGCTTACATCAAAGCCCACAGTGGCGATCGCCATGCAGACCCAATAAGTCATCAGCGCACCTTCCCAGATGGGCGTGTAGGGTCTCACTCTGCCTTAGCCAGACCTCACATTGGCACTCAACTAATAGCACTTGCAGCGCAAGCCATTGTAGATGAGCTGAGCGACTAAACAGGGGCTAACTCGGCATGTGTCTAAAGTGAATATCAAACTAAGGCTCGCTCTAAATCGGTAATAAGGTCTTCAATAGCCTCACAGCCTATAGAAAATCGTAATAAATCATCTGGCACTGGACTGGTAGGGCCTTCTATGAGGGCCCTATGCTCTACAAGGCTTTCAACGCCACCCAAGGATGTGGCTCTAACCATCAATTTTAGCTTGCCCATGATAATGGCAGTTTGCTCACGTCCACCTTTAAATCGAATGGATAACATGCCACCAAAACCGTTCTTACACTGCTGCTTAGCAATGTGATGCTGCGGGTGGCTAGGCAACCCAGGGTACATCACCTCTATGACCTGAGGGTGGTTATGAAAATGTTCGGCAAAGGCTTGGGCATTGCTACTGGCGCGCTCAACACGTAAATGCAAGGTGCGCATGCCTCGCAGTAATAACCAACTCGAGAATGGGCTCAGAATACCACCTAGTTGTGCTCGGATATTACAAATGCGCTGCCACCGTTGGTCTTGTTGAGCGCAAGTGACTACTCCCGCAACCACGTCTGAATGGCCATTCAGGTATTTGGTAGCTGAATGAAAAACCAGATCAGCACCTAGCTCAATGGGTTTGCACAGTAGTGGCGTTAATACCGTAGCATCTACGACTAACTGTGCGTTAGCTGTGTGAGCCACTTGTGCTGCGGCAGCAATATCTACCACTTGCCAGGTGGGGTTTGCAGGTGACTCAAGCCAAACCATGTGGGTTGGTTTGGCAACCACTACACGAGCTAAATCAGTGGCATCGTCAGCATCATAAAAAACCAGCTCAATACCCCAGTCATTGCAAAAATCCACCATCCATGCGCGTAATGACCAATACATAACCTTGGGCGCAACCAATCGTTGACCAGGGCGCAATGATTGCACTATAGCAGTAGCTGCCGCCATGCCAGACCCGAACAAGCGGCTGGCTTGGCCGCCCTCTAACCGACAGATCACCGCTTCAGCTTGCTCACTATTGTCACTATGATCACGAGCATAGGTGCGAGATGCGTTGTAGAGCTCGCCTTGTTCGTCACGGGCATAGGTAGAGCTAGGCTGTATTGGCGGCACAACAGCACCAGAGCGAGTGTCTAAGTAATGGCCAGCGTGGGAAAGGAGGCTAGCGTCTTGATTTTTAGGCATGCAAGATCCATAAGTAGCAATATTAGGTATAGGCGATTATGAACCGCAGATATAATTTAAGCTAATAGTTTGCGCTTACAAAAAAAGATGAACTAAGCGACTTTCCAGAGGCTAACTCCGCATGCGCAGAGATTGGGGATCAAATAAGACTTTGGTAAATAGTGTTGCAGCGCGCATTTCACCCAAAATTTCAATCTCAAATGCTGCGCCATCAACAATCATATTGGTGGGTACAAAACCCAGAGCAACCGATTTTTTACTAAAGTGCGCATAGCCACCTGAAGTCACAAAACCCACTACCGTTCCATCTTTCCAAATGGGTTCATCTGCCACCACATCAGCGTCAATAGCATCTACTATAAAACTTACCAGCCTGCGTTTTGGGGGCTCTACTAACTCTGCAAGGACAGCCGCCTTACCAATATAATCTGGTTGTTTGTGGTAATCCAAAAAGCGGTCTAACCCGGTTTCCATGGGTGTGTAATCTGGTTTATATTCGCGCATCCATGCACCAAACGATTTTTCTAAGCGCAAGCTCATCATTGCACGCATACCAAAAGGTTTAAGATTAAACGCCACACCTGCCTCAGCTAAGGTATGGTACAAGCTGACCTGCTGCTCAGCAGGCACATATATTTCATAGCCCAGATCACCCGTATAACTCACCCGCTGAACTATAGCGTCACATTGGCCAACTTCTATTTTTTGTACAGACAAAAATGGCATGGCGTTATTGGAGACGTCGAATCGAGTGCATTGTGCAAGCAATTCGCGCGCCTTTGGACCTGCAATTTGAAAGCCAATACGACTCATAGATACATTCTTAAGTTCCACATTAAATGCTGGAAGGTACCGTTCAAACCAACGCATATGTAGGTCTTGAGCACCAAAAGAGGCCGTGAGTTGATACTCGTGATGAGCAATATGGGAAATGGTAAAGTCACCCATAAGTTTCCCCAAAGGACTCAGCATAGGACTTAGGGTTATGCGTCCCAAAGCAGGTAATTTGCCTGCCATAATACCATCCAGCCATGCCTGCGCACCTTTACCTTTGACTAGATATTTACCAAAATTATGCACCTCATTAATTCCCACTGAAGTACGCACAGCATGGCATTCATTACTAATGGCAGTAAATGCGTTGGAACGCCTAAAACTAGGTGTTTCTAATAATGGCTCTCCTTCAGGGGCAAAATAATTCACATGTTCCATGCCATAACCTTGGCCAAAAACTGCCCTTTGTTGCTGCCATATGGAATAAGCTGGCGTCGTATTGAGTGGCCGGCCAGCCGGAAGCTCTTCATTGGGATAAGAAATACTAAAGCGTTTTTGATAATTCTCCCGCACCTTATTACGGGTATAGGCCTTGGTACAAAAATCACCATAACGAGCCACGTCCATGGCAAATATATCTCGGGATGGCTCGCCATGAACCATCCATTCTGCCAGGCTCAGACCCACACCACCACCTTGGCTAAAGCCAGCCATTACGGCACAACAGGACCAATAGTTTTGTAACCCAGGGACCGGACCAACTAAAGGATTACCATCCGGTGCAAAGGTAAATGGCCCATTGACAATAGTCTTTATGCCTGCAGTTTCTAAACAAGGAAAACGTTTAAAAGCAAACTCAAGAGAATCGCTAATACGGTCTAATCGGTTATCCAACAACTCATGACCGAAGTCCCAACGAGTGCCGTCTAAGGCCCAAGGGTCACAATCTTGTTCATAAATACCAATCACTAAACCTTTACCTTCTTGGCGCAGATAGCTCTCTCCAGCAGGGTCCATGACGTGGGGTAGTTCCGCTTCTCGGGTAAATACTTCAGGCAAATCATCAGTGATCAAATATTGATGTTCCATAGGATGAAGAGGCAGGAATACGCCGACCATTTCACCCAATTCTCGAGCCCATAAGCCGCCTGCATTAACCACATGCTCCGCATGGACCATGCCATTTTTAGTGGTTATGTCCCAACTGCCATCTGGACGTTGCTTGAGGTCAGTGACTGGGTTTCTTAAGTAAATTTCTGCACCTTGAATTTGTGCTGCTTTAGCGTAGGCATGCGTTGTGCCAGAAGGGTCTAAATGGCCATCAAGCGGGTCATATAAGGCCCCTAAAATACCTTGAGTATTTACAATTGGGCTTAGTTTTTTGATTTCCTCTGGGCTAATGATGTGCGTGTCCAAACCCATATGTCGATGCATGGCCCGTGCGGCTTTAATAAAGTCCATACGTTCAGGACTATCGGCTAAAGTAATGCCACCCACATGATGTAAACCACAGTTTAAGCCTGTAAGGGCTTCTAATTCTTTATAGAGCTTTATGGTATAACCTTGCAGAGATGCCATATTTGGGTCGGCATTGAGGGTGTGAAAGCCCCCTGCAGCATGCCATGTAGAACCAGACGTCAACTCTGAACGCTCTATCAGACAAACATCTGACCAGCCTAACTTAGTCAGGTGATAAAGTACTGAGCAGCCCACGACGCCCCCGCCAATAACAGCTACTTGAACATGAGTCTTCATACTGATACTTCCTTTTGTTAGGACCCTGGCACCGCTCCACCCTCGTGGATGCGCCACTGCACAAAGTCGGTCAGTTCATCGTCTATCGAAGACTCCAATTTAGGCTCTTCATAATCTTGTAACATCTGCTTCCAAATTTTATTAGCCCTTTGTGTCGCATCTACGGCTCCGGCATCACGCCAGTTTTCAAAGTTAGACCAATTGGATAATAAGGGGGAATAAAACGCCTTCTCATATCGGGACATGGTATGGGGTGAAGCAAAAAAGTGACTGCCAGGCCCCACTTCTGCAATAGCATCAACTGCTAAGGCCTCACTATTAGTCTCCATGGGCTGCAAAAAAGCTTGATGCATTTGAATCATTTCTGCATCAAGAATAATTTTTTCATAGGAAGTACATAAGCCTCCCTCAAGCCATCCTAAGCCATGTAAAACGTAGTTCACTTGACCTAACATACAAGCCCATAAAGACATTTGGGACTCATATGCAGCCTGCGCATCAGGGGCATTAGAGGCGGTAGCGTTAGACGCACGTAAGGGAATGCCATACTTGCGTGCGAGTTGACCAGACACAATTGTGGCTTGGCTGTATTCTGGAGTACCAAACGCAGGGGAGCCAGATTTCATATCTACGTTAGAGGTAAAGCTACCATACATTGCAGGCGCTCCCGGGTTAACACATTGATGAAAGGCTAAACCTGCTAGACACTCTGCATTTTGCTGCACTAAAGCACCCGCCATGGTGATGGGTGCCATGGCCCCAGCAAGCGTAAAGGGGGTATAGATGACGGGTTGGTTATTTTCGGCCATGACAATGGCCCCTTCCAATAAGGCCCCATCATAAATTAATGGTGAATTGGAATTCACAACTGTATGCATGCAGGGCTGTTGCAACAAGGTTGCATGATCAATGCCACGAGCTATGCGCACGATATCAATGACATCCTGCATACGTTGTCGGCCTAAGGCATAACCCCCTATAGGTTTAGTCGTCAGACGCGCCATGGCCGCCCCCGCCACAAGATGGCGAGTATTGACAGGCACATCACAAGGCTCTACGGGAAAACCAGCCTGCAATTGGACACTGTTCAGGCTTTCACCTAAGCGTAATAAGTTACAAAAGTCATCATAATTTCCAGCCACACGACCTCTGTCCAAATCTGACACATTAGGTGTGCTGGCTACCATCGCAAAAGCCGTTGAGTTGCCTCCCATGGTTAGATGACGGTCTGGTCGACGTCCATGCAACACAAATGATTTAGGCGTTGTGGCAATGGTCTGCATGAGCCAATCTGGATCAAACCTAACTCGAAGTCCATCTGCATCAATCATGGCACCGGCACGACGTAAAATGTCCACCGCTCTTGGTGACTGAAAATCCATCCCCACTTTACATAAAAGCTTGAGTGAAGCCTGATGAATGTCATCTAGCTGAGATTCATCCATCAACTCCATGGGCGCATATGGATTACACATTTGTCTAGAGGGGGCTTGGTTGACAGCACCACTAGAACGCGTCGATTGCGCGCGATTAGCACGAGAGCGTCTCATTAATCCACCATAGACTTGCTATAAAAAGTCATCATAGGGTATTGTCACCTTAGTGAATAATTAATAATTTAAGCACTAACCATGAAATTATTTGATATATGTTACGTCTACAACTAAGCCACTATCGAGTGGTGCAGGCGGTTCGGATTCATGGCACCGTATCAGCTGCAGCCCAAGCCTTAGGGCTAACCCAACCCGCCTTAAGCCATCAAATCGCAGAGGCTGAGCGGCGCTTAGGTACTAAATTGTTTGCTCGTGTGGGCAGGCGTTTAAGGCTAACTTCTGCAGGAGATCTGCTGGCCACCAGTGCGGATGCCATTCTTATGGAAGCGGGTTTAGCTGAATCTACCCTTATTGGAAAGTTTGGTGCAACACCTGGTGAGGTGGTTCGTATTGGTACTTTTGCCTATAACAGCTATCGTTGGCTGCCGTTATTTTTAAAACAACTGCAACAGCAATGGCCTAATTTATATTTTGAGTTCATTACTGATACCACCAAGGTGCCGATACGAAGTGTATTAGATGGCGATGTAGATATTGCCATCAGTGCCGGCAATCTGAGTTCCAGCCGAACTAAAGTGTTCTCTCTTTTTAATGATGAACTACTGGCTATAGCTGCCCTAGGCTACCCCACAGCCCCTCAGAGCTATATGCTTGCTGCAGACTTTTTGGATGACCCGTTTATCACTTATTCAACCATTTATGAAACGGGATTTGAGGAAGAACTTCTGTGGCGTCCAGCAGGTCGAAGGCCATTAAATTACTTAAGAGCGGGCAACACAGAAGCTGTTATCGAGATGGTCAAGGCTGGCTTTGGGCGGTCTATTTTAAGCCGCTGGGCTGTGCAACCCTACCTTGATGAGCATCAGTTAGTGGCATTGCGTGTCACTGAACACGGGATGCCCGTCAAATGGAGTGCTGTGGTGCGTAAAAGTCACCAGCATAGCAAGTTACTAGAGGCTGTGTGTGAGCAGTTACAAACTTGGTGTCAGCTCAATTTTAGCCATTTGGGGGCTCAGTAATGATAGGCTAGAAAGCCCCTAGGGCAAACTCATTGCCAACAGCATTCCGTTATAGAGTGAGTTGTTTTTCAATACTAGTCGACACAGCCACCTTACCGTCAGCACTGTAACTCTGACTGCGGCTCTCGATGTGGGGTAACTCATATAAATAGTTAACCATCATACCTGCCGATTGCTTGACCCCATTATCAGACGTGTCTGCCATCCAATTAAGTCGTTCCAGTTTAGCTCCATTACTTAGGTGAAAATGGGCCACAGGGTCTCGAGCATGTTTGTCATTGCGCTGTTGTTTTTGTTCAACAAGGTAGTGCGCTGCCAATTTTTGTAGCTGCTCAGGTGAGCCAGATATTGAGTCCTCCCCCGATAAATCAGACGCCTTAACAGCATCCATACTATCTAACCAACGACAAAAACCAGGGATGGGTGAAAGCGTCGCAAACTGCTTGAGTTGAGGAAATTCTTGCTGCAGTTTTTTAACCACACTCTTGATTAGAAAGTTACCAAAGCTGATGCCTGAGAGACCTTTTTGCGCATTAGAGATCGAGTAAAATATGGCTGTATCTGCAAGGCGAATATCTTCTAATGGTGCCAACTCGTCGAGCAGTGCCTGAACATTATTAGCCATGCCTTTGACCAGTGCAACCTCCACAAATATGAGTGGTTCGTCTGGCATATTAGGATGAAAGAAGGCAAAACAGCGACGGTCTGAATCGAGACGGTTTTTAAGATCAGTCCAGCTTTGGATCGCATGCACAGCCTCATAGGCAATCAATTTCTCTAACAGCTCTGCACTAGAACTCCAGTTAATCTCTTCCAGTTGCAACAAACCAACATCAAACCACGCACTTAAAAGACGCTTTAAATCTACCTCTAAGGGTGCTAGGTTAGGGTGCTCAAGACGCAAGCGTAACAGTTCAGAGCGCATATCCACTAAAAATTTTACGCCTTGAGGAAGCTCGTTGAACTGGGTCAGTAATTTCATTCTAGGGGGTTCGAGGGCGCTACGAAGCTGTGCCTCTAACATGGCCCGTTGATCTGAATCTGCACTCAACCAAGATTCAATCACCGCAGTCAGGTGCTCCTCATCAACAGAGTAGTTGTCTGCCATCAAACACAAAAAACGAACTCGCCCCGCATCATTTAAATCTAAGAAACGTCGGCCTAGTTCGGCTGCTCGAGAGCGGGCAGCTACCTCGCCACCATTATCTTTAAGGCAGGCATCCATCCAAGTTAATAGCACTTTTTCATCTGCGTTATTTAATTCAGGATCAAGTGATAATTTTTCTAGCGCATCAAATTGGGGTTGGGCATCACGCCAAAATGGCACCCAGCGTCGAATGGTCTTATGGAATAATTGATTCGCCAGTTGCTGCATGTGATCTTTTCTCCTCAAGTGAACCAAGCTTTTATGTTACCGCTATGGCCCAAGTTGGCCAGTTAATTTATGCCACACTCTACCACCATTAGCAGCTCTCCATATCAAGTCGACCCATGGGTCGCTCTCAATCGTGACCAGCTTAAATCTGATCAACGGACATTGGCTATTAAACCTAGGGGCAAACGATTGGGGCAAATTGCCAAGGGGGGGGTTACTAAGCACAGGTTACAAAGGGTAGGTTTCTATAGATATACAGATAAGCAACCAGGCGATGCACATCGGAGGCGCATTCAGGGTACTAAAACCATAAGCATGAGCATAAAAATAGGTGCATTACTTTGGATCTTTAGCCGGGAGCGGGCAAAGTTTCTAGCGCAATAGGGAGGTAGTTTAACCTTATTACGCTAGAAATAGGCCCCAAAACTAAGGCACGGGCCTGCTAGGAAGCTTTGTCTTTGCCAACAGCGCCAGCATCTCTGTCAGCTTTGTCCTGTTGGCGTTTCGGCTCACCGTAGCGAAATTCTATAAAAGTTAACACCAGGCCGATCATCATGATAACGAACACAAACATGGCAATGGGGAGTAAATTATCAGAAATCATGATTAGTCTCTCCTTGCCAGCAGGCTAGACAATTTGAAGTAAATACCAAACGCTAGGATGGATGGTACCCATATTGCAGTGAATAATCCTTCTAACTGCTTACCTTCGAACCAGAGCAGTCCAGATACCGCAAAGGACACCGCAACCGCCAGCATAATGAAAAAATCTGATAGTTTGAACATACTAATTTCCTTACTTTTTGAGTTAACTTTAGTCCAACTAAAGGCCCGGTTTAGCCCTCATTCAATCCGGTGAAATCCAACTGCGGCTAACAATAGTCCAGCAATCGTAACCGCTGCAGGAATGCGTACTCCGACAATACCAAAGACATCAATCATCGATGGTATGAAACTTGTGAATCCAAGCGGCACCCACACAAAAAATGGAGTTGCAACAACTACACCAACCCAGCCAGCAATCCTCAAAGGAGAAAGGTTTTGCTGCTCGTCATTGGATAGTGATGCTTGTCTATCGTCATTTACAGTCACTGTTCTGATTTCCATTTTATTCTGACACAATCAACTATACACACACAATACTAGTTTTCACTAGGACGTACGCTTTTTGCATTTAATGTCTTGAATTAGTTTATCGAGGAGTCATTATACATCAGTAATCAACTCTGGTTGATAACTTTTTTAACTAGATACTGATGCCTTATGGCATTGCTAGGGGCCGCAACTGAGCCAACAAAGGGGTATTAAAACGTTAGCATAATTAAAAAGCTAGGCCCTCAGGAATTGAGGGCCTAACTTGTTTTTGCAACACTGTCATAACCAAGGACTCAGAAAGGGATTCACTAAGGCCCCTTTAAAAACCACCTTAGGCGGCTCGCTTTAGTGGTGCACAAATATTATGACAAGCTAGATGCTAAGTGGCGAGCCTGCCATCAAGGTATAAAAGAGCATCGTCTTGGCACACATTAATTCCCATTGTTGTGCCCACAGACATAGCCGTGTGTTTGCGAGTCTTCGCTTTAATGACTACATTGGCGGCTAATTCGAGCGTCACAATACCATCAACCCCTAGGTGCTCAATTTTTTTGATGGTGCCCACACCAACGTTTTCTGCCGTCTGATCGACCAAAGAGATATGCTCTGGCCTGATGCCCAGTTGATAGAGTAGGGCATTACTCTCACTCGGTGATGGCTGAGTCAAGCTCAGAGCATCGGTTGCTAGCGTACCTTGGCGAACGTCAAGGTTAATCATGTTCATCGGTGGTGAACCTATAAAATAGCCTACAAAATCATTTTGTGGGCGTGAAAATAGCTCCTCAGGGGTGCCTGACTGCTGTAATAAGCCATCTTTCATCACCACTATCTCATCAGCAAAACTCATGGCTTCGCTTTGATCGTGGGTCACCAAGATCATAGTGACGCCTGTTTGCCGGTTAATTTCCCGCAACTTACGCCGCAGCATAAATTTCATTTGCGGGTCAATCACTGTTAATGGCTCATCCAAGAGAATAGCGCTCACATCTTCTCGCACTAAGCCCCGCCCCAAAGAAATCAATTGTTTTTGATCCGCACTGAGCTTGCGTGCAGGCATATCTAGGGCATAATCCAAATCTAACAGCGTGGCCACTTCTGCTACGCGTTGCCTAATGCGCGACGGCGAAACGCCGCGGCATTCCAGCGGAAAGGCTAAATTCTGCCTGACTGTTTTAGTCGAATAGATGACTGGAAACTGAAACACCTGAGCAATATTACGCTCAGATGTTGGGATGTTAGTCACATCCTTTCCGTCAAACAATAGGCGCCCATGTGATGGTGCGACTAGCCCCGATATAATATTGAGCATAGTGGTCTTGCCACAGCCTGAAGGACCCAACAAAGCGTATGTTTTACCATCTTGCCAAGTCAGATTAACTGGCTTTAAAGCAAAGTCATGCTCACCTTTGGGATCAGCTAAATAGCTGTGCCCAAGGTTTTCCAATACAATTTTAGCCATTTTGGTTGTTCCTGAGTGTTATATTGCCGCCATCTGGTGCAAACAACATGATGTGTTCTGACCGGATTGAAACGCTGATGTCATTGCCCGCTGTAAAAGCTTCAATACCATCAACCATCATGATGGCACGACCAAAATCGAAATCGAGGTGAATAATGGTTTGTGATCCACTAAATTCTGACAAGCCTATCTGCGCATTAAAGGCACCATCTGGCTCAATTGCATCAGGCCGCAAAGCAATGGTCACTGGGCCATCTGCAGGTAACAGCAAGCCTTCACTGGGGGCCAAATGCCCTTCACTGAAGTAAAGGCAATTATCACGCACAAAGCCTGAGATAAAGGAGATCGGTGGATCACTGATGACGCTTGCCGTATCTTTGGTAGGTGGGTGTGCAAATAAGTCGGCAGGTGCGCCACTGGCAATAACCCTGCCGTCATGCATGACGATCATCGTGTTACCTAACTCCATGGCCTCACGAGGCTCTGTGGTTGTGTACAAGATGACACTTTCAACATTATCCGCCACCAGCCGTGGAAACTCCTCACGCAGCTGCTCTCGCAGTTTATAGTCTAGGTTTGCCAGGGGTTCGTCTAGCATCAAGATGCGCGACTGTTTGACCATGGCGCGGGCCAAAGCCACACGCTGTTGTTGCCCACCGGAAAGTTGTGCTGGCCGACGTTGCAGAAATTCTCCCAGACCCACCGTGGTTAACATCTGGCCTGCAAGGGCATGTGCCTCAGCTTTGTCCTTCCCTTGGCGACGCAGGGGAAAGGCCACATTATCCAGCACACTTAAGTGCGGGTAATTAATAAACTGCTGGTACACAAGAGACATATTGCGGGCCCTGATGGGCCGCTCAGTAATATCCTCTTCATCCAATTTTACAGTGCCAACAGTCAAAGGGTTGAGCCCCATTAGGGCTCGCAGAAGTTCAGTCTTGCCCGCACCTGTGCGGCCTAAGATGGTATAAATTTTGCCAGCCTCAAAAACAAATGAGACATCGTCCAAAGTAACTTTGGCATCAGCCGTTGTAAGATGATCAATCTGAAGCATAATAATTACCTAATGGCCCCCGACATAGTGCCGCGTGACATGTAACGTTCTACAATGACTGCAACACAAGCCAAAGGTGCGACTGAAATTAGGGCAAAGGCCGACAGGGACCACCATGGCGTCACTGAGGAATTGAGGGAAACGATAGACACGGGTAAAAGCTGAGTCTCTGTAAACGTCAGGGTAAAGGCAAAGAAAAAGTCGTTCCATCCAAAAATTAAGCAAAACATGCCTGCAACCACTAATCCAGGTACAGAATTTGGTAAAATCACACGGAAGAAAGCACCAATGGGACTGCAACCATCCGTCATGGCCATTTCATCTAACTCTTTGGGAATGCCCGAAAAAAAATCGGTCATAACCCACACTGCTATTGGCAGCAATAGAGCGATATAAACTAAAACCAAACCAAAAATAGTATCCAGCGCACCCAGTTCTTTAAGCATTAGAAAGAATGGAATTGCCAACACAATAGGTGGCATGATGCGCTGAGAGATAAAGAAAAAAGTAATATCAGAATTCTTTACAAAGCCTAAGCGATACTCAAAACGGGACAGCCCATAGGCGGCTAGTGTGCCAAGAATTAAACTCACCAAACTGGCAATTAAGGTCACCACTGCAGAATCAATAAATGGGCCAATGATATTGATGCCCTGAGATCCAGTGGTAAATAGTGACGTCCAGCCCTGAGACGATGGTTCAAAATCGACCCAAGGAATATAGGTTGCGCCACTGGTGATGGCATTAGCATCTTTAAAAGAAGTCGTGAGTGCCCAAAGAAATGGAAACACTACAAAAATTGACCAACCAAGTAAAAAAATAGTTTTAAGGGTGTGGTAGACCTTATTCATTTTATTCATCCTTCCCGACCAGCATTCGTAACAACAGTTTCGCAATAATAGTGAGACTGATAATCATGATGACTAGATAAACCAACGACAGCGCCGCAGAATAACCGATTTGAAAATCTCGCAATCCACGTATATAAATGTAATAGGACGAGGTCTCAGTTGCCGTCCCTGGCCCACCTGAAGTCAGCACGTAAACCGTATCCATAATCTTAGATGCTTCTATCAGTCGGATAATTAAGGCACCAATGGTGATGGGCGCCATCAGAGGGAAAGTAACCTGCCAGAAGGTTCGCCATGTGCCTGCTCCATCTATGGCGGCTGCAAGATACGGCTCTTTAGGTAGCGATACCAAACCCGCTAATAGGAGCAGGAACATAAAGGGTGTCCATTGCCAAACTTCCACAATTAGCACACTGATAAATGCCCCAGTTGCGCTCGAGAGCCACGGCACAGGACCCACGCCAAACGCACTTAAAATATCATTTACGGGGCCTAGGCTTTCATGAAATACAGTACGCCAAATAACTGACATCACCACCGGAGTGGTCATCATTGGAATAAGAAATAATACCCGCATTAAGCGGCCTCCCCGCACCTGTTTCCAAACAGCTAAGGCCAATGCAAAGCCTAAGGTATATTGCAAAGATACGGAAATGATCGATAGTAGGGATAGGCGCTGAAGGCTTTGCCAGAAGCGCTGGTCCTCGAACACACGGACGTAGTTACTGCCGCCAATAAAATCGAGTCCTGACTGGAAAACATCCCAGCTTGAAAAACTAACTCGAACTGTGAATAAAAGTGGGAAAAGAATGATAGCTACCAAAGTTAAAAGTGCGGGTAGCAAAAAGAAGTGTTTTGAAGATAACATTATAGTTTTTCCGAGATTGTTGGTGGGCGCCAAAAGGCGCCCACCCTACAGCATCAACCTTCGTTGTCTTCAAGCTTAACAACGTTGGCATAGGCTTCACGCAACCGATCTTTACCAATGCGATCAGTGATTTCAGCCCATTCTTTGGCTACACCATCTAGCGCTTCTTGAGCAGATTTCTGACCTGACATTGCCTCAGCAACACCGTTAGCCATGGATGACATAAACTGGCTTACACCAGGAACACGCAAGTCAAACACACGGTTTTGGCTTTTTTCCATGTTCGATAAAGTCGAAACATAGGAATTAGCTGTCTTATCTTCCCAGCCCAGTCCTTTCCAAAAGTCTACATCTAAATGCTCATCACGGTAAGGGTTAACTCCAAAACGACCAATCTGAAGGTCATGCTGGGCGTTAGCCTCGTTCGAGAAGAAACACAAGAAATCAAAAGCCATATCTTGCTCTTCAGACATTGACGAGACAGCTGAAGACCAGCCCCAAGTCATATAAGGTGCACGATTTGGCGTAGCAAAGGTGTCCCACTTTCCAGTATCACGGTTCCACACTTCTCCAGCACCAGGTAGTGGAGCGGCAGCAACCATGTTACGGATGCGACTGTCAGCTCCGTTAGCCTGAACGTAAGCATCATCCCAGCTATAGCTCATCAAAGTTTGGCCACCACCAAATGAGAAGATCTCATCGCCAAGTCCAAAGTTATTGCCTCCTGGTGGGAAACTTTTCTGTGCATCAACAAACAACTTTAAACCACGCACGAAGCCTGGTGAGTTAATCAATGGCTCCATCGTTTCTAGATCGAAGAAGAAACCACCTTTAACATTTGGGTGCTTCGCATAGGGAGCGGCGCGGCTGATAAATGCAGAGAACATCAAATCGTCACGCTTGGCTACTTCAGCTGAGCCATAGTTTAGCTCACCGTCACCATCCCAGTCGCTGTCATTAAAGTAAGCTGCCACCTTATTGTAGTCTTCCCAAGTCTCTGGCACGACTAGCTCACTACCCGTATCAGCTAGGAACTTTGCCTGCACATCAGCATTATCAAAGATATCAGTACGGTACTTAAGGTAGTGACGGTCACCATCCATTGGATATTGAATCATCTGGCCATTCCAAGTGGCAACGCCAGTGAAACTATCAGTCACATCTGCCATGCCAGTTGAATCAAGGTACTTTTGTGGCACAGGCTCTAAGAAGCGATTAAAGTCACCAATCCATAGTGATGCATAAAACAACACGTCGTACGCGTTTTGCTCACTTTGAAAGGGAATCATAATGCGCTGAAACAAGTCACCAAAAGGTACGTGAACCACGTTCACTTCGGCACCTGTAAGTTCTGCAAACTGCTCAGCGTGCAGCGCTGTTGGCTCACCAATAACAGGGATTGCGTGAGTGATGACATTCAATGAACGTCCAGAATAATCCTTAGCGTCAATAGCTTCGTAGCTACACGTGCCTGGTAAATCCTTCTCAATACCAAATTGTGAATAGTCCTTTGCCATTGCTGGCGATGCTGCCGCAACAGCGAGCGCCAGTGCCGACGCTGGACCAATAAACTTCTTTATTTTTATCATACTATACTCCAGTTTAGTTTAATTTTTTGATTCAGTTTAGGGAATCAGAACCGCTCGGCCACTGATCTTACCTTCATGTAAATCACGCAAAGCAACATTAGCGTCTCTAAGCGAGTATTCTTTGGTAGTCAGATCTACCAGGCCTCGATGAGCTAACTCCATAAGCTCAGTCAGTTCAGCCCATGTTCCTACTAGATTACCAATGATATTTTTTTCCGTGATGACTAAGTCAACCGTTGGAACTTGAATATCTTCACCATACCCCACTACATAATAACTACCCGCAGCTCGGGTCATTTCCAAACCCTTCCGGGTTGTGCCTTTTTCACCAACAAAGTCGAGTACCGCCTGTGCACCCATGCCTTTGGTCAGTGATAAAACTGCTTCAACCTCGCCACCATCAGCTTGTACTAAATAGTTGGCGCCACACTTGCCAGCAAGCTCAAGTGATTTCGCCGACGTGTCCACTACAATAATTTCTGCGGCACACATGGCGCGCAAAACTTGAATGGCGATGTGTCCCAATCCACCGGCTCCAATTACCACACAATATTCGCCCGGCAATAAATGCCGCGTGGCTTTTTTCGCTGCTCTGTATGCGGTTAGGCCTGCATCTGAGTAGGGTGCGACTTCTTTGGGTAATAATGAGTCAGGTAATTTGATGATATTACGTTCAGAGGTGACCAAAGCTTCCGCATAACCACCATCTGAATCAAGGCCAGGAAAAGTGCCTTCGCCGTGCATGTCTTGCCCACGACGACACGCAATACAGGTGCCGTTAGAAATCTTTGGATGCACAATAACAGGGTCGCCTTTTTTGAGCCCTTCAACCTCTGGACCCACGTCCTCAACCCAACCAGCATTTTCATGACCCAAAATGAGGGGTAACAGCTGATCTCCTGTCGGGTCCATGTGCGGACGCCAAACTCCTTCTATCACGTGTAGGTCGGTACGACAGACACCTGCTCCACCAATACGTACAATCACGTCAGAACCCTTGGTAATGGTAGGGTCGGGTACATCTTTGTACTCAACCCACGTCGATGCTGTTAGATCGTCATCGTATGTATGTAGAACTTGCGCCTTCATGTAAATCTCCGAAAAATAGTACGCTCTGTTTGGTTTATCGATTGAATATACCGACAAACTTCTACAATAAGTCAGTCATGGGTGTTCAATTTTTGCCAAACTTTCGTTTTTAGGTGTTCAAAAATTGATCATTTTCATAAATTTCCTTTATTTATGACACATTAGTTGGCATATTATTGGGCAAATTAGGAGATTATTGTGCAAACAGCATTTGAAAAAGCGCGCAAAGGCCTTGAGCTGAATGGCAAATTCGCTTACGGCGCTATGCCATCATCGATTGCCGACAGTTGGAAACGCTGCATACGGCATGGCCTAGACCCCATTAGCAAACCAGAGGAGTGTGTAGTATCTCACACAGACCTGCAACAACGCCGTAATAAGTTAGATCTTGTGATGCGTTTAGCTCGGCCTGAGCTAGAACTGCTCAGCGCACAAATTGCTGGGCCTAATTTTTTATTAGCTTTTGCTGATAGCGATGGTGTCATCCTAGATCGCATTGTGGATAACGAATTTAGTCAGTCAAATTGTGGCAAGAGCATCATTCCAGGATCTATCTGGAGTGAGGAAATCCGTGGCACCAATGCCCTTGGATTGGCCCTCCACAGTGGGGTGCCCTGCAACGTCACTGGCCCAGAACACTTTTTTTCTAATGAAGGCAGAGTGTCATGCTTATCAGCACCAATATTTGACAGTGGTGGTGAATTAATCGGTTTGATTGATGCCTCTTCAGAGGTCACGGTGCGCCAATACCACACCTTAGCTTTGGTAAATTTAGCAGCCCAAAATGTCGAAAACCGACTGTTTGTAGACGATCATCGGGGTCACCATATTATCCAGTTTCATCCACGGCAAGAATACCTTCATACGCAGAATGTGGCCATGATCGCCTTTAATCAGGACGGTGCGATTACCGGTGCTAACCGCCGCACTAGTGAGCTTTTAACAGGCCTAAAACTGACCAGCACCCCCAAGTTTGAAGACGTGTTTATGGGCCAGTTCCGCTCTCTCATTGGGCGCATTTGTAGGGGTGAAGTGGTACAGATTAAAGACTGGCTGCATTCTGGGTATTTTGCCCGTCTCAGACTCACACATAGTGTTAAAGCCTCACTTTCAAAAACACAATTCTTTTTACCAGCTGATCCTATTTATCACTTACGCCAAGCAACCGAAAGCTCAACGTCAGGGCGCATTTTTAAGGATGAAGCCCTCAGGCATAACCTCAGATTAGGCAAAAAATCAGCCCAACAAGGCCTGCCTGTAATGATTTTGGGTGAAAAAGGCACAGGCAAGAATACCATTGCTGAAGAAATGCATGAGCAGTTGCATGCAAGTCAACACTTTATTATGGTTGACTGCTCAACAGTGGATGAGACTTCAGTTGAGAGCCAACTAATTGCGCAAATGAAATCCAAGTCTGAATCTGGCGAACTAGCTCCTGATAAAATTGACCTTAATAAAGGGGGCACCCTTTACCTAGACAGAATTGATCAGTTGCCTCCTGACATTGCTCCCATGCTCAACACATTATTGAATCGAGTCATGCAAAGACGCAACCCACTGTTAGGTGATGGCGAGTGGGTCATCCTTAGTAGTGCTCATACCGATGAAATTAAGACTGCTTCAAAAGGGCCACTTGGACCGCTAATCAAACGTCTTTCAGGATTCTCACTGTTCTTGCCCAAACTAAATCACCGGTCTGATTTTCAGCATGTTTGCAATGCGATGCTAAGGTCAATTTCACCTCAGCATGCCTTATCAAACTGTGCCATTGACGCACTGAGGAAAAGCTCTAGCATTGATAATTTATCTGATTTAGATTGGAGTTCTCGCACCCTTGCCTCTCAGCATCATGAGGGTATTATACGCGCTGAGGGTGTCACTCGAATTTTAGGGCATCATGAGTTTGATATCGTCGCCTGCCCTCGATGCACTGGCCAAATGGCTAAAGAAGTGCAGTGCCTCGAAATTCGGAAAATGATTCGGGAATGTACGGGCAATGTTGCCCTCGCTGCAAGACAACTTGGGGTGGCGCGCAATACGGTTTACGCTCACTCCATTGACTAAAGCTGACGCCATAGACACGGCTTCTCATAACCGTCAAAGACCCAACTGCTCCAAACTTTAAATCTCAGAGAACCCTAAAAAGGTGATCAACGCAGAAAACTTATGAGCAAGTAAATGGCCAGCAGAACCGCAACCCAAAGAACCATGCTACCTGCAGGGTGATCACGGGAAAGTAGGCTGCTTGGGCCTTCATGCCTTTGTGCTAGATAGTTTAAACCTGAATCTAATTTGGCCAGAAAACTGCGACGAATCATGCCATCGATCTTCCAAATAGTGGCAAACAAACGACGTAATACTAAACGGAAAAAACGTCGATAAGTCCAATCGAAATCCAGAGTAATAGTGAGTGTTCGTTTCATCAAAGGAAGCATAATAAAAAAAGCAAAACCTGAAAATAATAACAGCTGCAACATCTGCACAACGTGAGTCACAGTATAAGGCACATAAGTGACCTCGTAAGGTAACATTGCATATAAATATTCTGGCCAAATTCCAAGACCAATACAAATACTTGCAAACAGGATCATTGCTAATCTCATACTCCAAGGAGGATCTGAAGGACGCAAACCTGAATCTTTTTGGAAAAATACAAACCAAGGGAATTTGATTCCAGCGTGAAGAAAGACCCCAGCTGATGCAGCCATTAGCATAAACCAGACGAAAGTTAGACTTTCATCTGCAGCCGCTTGACTGATCATAGACTTACTGATAAATCCTGAAGTCAATGGGAATGAGGAAATCGACAGTGCACCAATAATACTGCAAAAGGCTGTGAGTGGCATACTCTGAAACAGACCTCCTAAATCAGTACACTTGCGCCTGCCCGTCATGTATAGAACGGATCCAGCCGACATGAGCAGTAAGCCCTTGTAGATGATGTGTGTGAATGCATGTGCAGCAACACCGTTCAACGCCATTTCCGTACCAATGCCAACGCCAGTCACCATAAAGCCCACTTGATTTACGATGCTGTAAGCAAGAATTCTGCGCATGTCATTTTCTAGCAGGGCATAAATAATGCCATAAAATATCATGAATACACCAATAAAAATCAGCACTTCAGTGCCCGGGAAACCACGTAGCAAAACATATACAGCGGCTTTAGTGGTAAAAGCCGAAAGGAATACTGCGCCACTAAAAGAAGCTTCTGGATAGGCATCAGATAACCATGCTGATAAAGGAGGTGCCGCAGCGTTAATCAGGAAGCCCATAAGTATAAAAATGGTACCGAATGTATTGGGTTCCATGGCAGTAAATGCAGTCGAGCCAGTCTCTACAATATGTGACAATATGCCTATTAATAATAGTGTCCCACCGAAAACGTGGACAAAGAAATATCGCATTGAGATTTGATAAGAACGCTTGCCACCCGCCGAAAGAACAACGACTGTTGACGCAACAGCCATTATTTCCCAAAAAATAAACAGGCTTATGAGGTCTCCAGCAAAGACAACCCCAATGGCACTGCCCGCATAAACAAATACTGAAACTAATTCCAATACTCGCTTTTGCTTGAGTGCAAATAAGCTTCCACCAAACGTCATTATAGAAAAAACAGTGGCGAACAGACGACTTATTGAATCACTCTGAATAAAGGCAAGATTATAATCTAACAGAGACAAAGTAGAGAAAGTGCCGTTTGGCAAGCTCCATACGAGGTAAAGTGTTAACAACGGCAGCCCTAGTGTAAGCATAGGTCTTAGTCTTTGACCTATGATCGGCAGTAAGAATGCGCCAATAATTAGCACTAGGCCTGGTGGGAAGTCACTCATTGTCATAATAGGTGTCCTTGCGCTTTAAAAGTAGACCGAGTGCCTTAGCAAAAAGTACCATGCTGATACAGGTCACAAGCGCAAACCAGGAAAAGAAGCCAAACGTACCGTCTATCTGGAAGTAAGGGTGAGCATGAATAAAAAAATCAGCCATGACGAGTAGAAATAACATAGCAATGCCGCCTCGCCAAAGTAAGCGTATGGTCTTTTCTCTAACGAGCCAATGCTTCTCTTGCTCATTCATACTTTCTCTCCACTCTGGATTTTTAAGAGAAGGCCATACACAATTCTTGTTAACAAATGGCAAGCTTCAGATGCAAGTGAAAATACTATTGACGTTGATTTTTTATCATTCTTAATATCTGGACACTGAGTCATTTCATTAGTTTCCATGAGTCTATTGCTGAGGCTCTAAAATAGCAGAAGCCAATTCGTGAAGAGGGTTGGGGTAGATAAACAAGACCAAACAACCCAAGGTTGCAATACCTATGGCGATTAATGAAGCCATAGGCGCTTCTTTTATTTGAACTTTGGCAGCAGACTCTCCATGCTCACTTTTAGCTGGAATATTGGAGAAAAAAGCGTGAAAAGGTATTGGCATCAAGTAGGCAATATTGAGTAGTGAACTGAGCATTAGGATGGCCATAATAATTAATTGTTCAGTTTCTAATGTAGCCATTAACAAGTACCACTTGCTCCATGTTCCACCTGTGGGAGGCAAGCCAATAATGCTCAGACTACCAATAAAGAACGCCACCATAGTAAAAGGCATTTGCCTACCCAGACCTCGCATTTCACTGATGTTACTTTTGTGTGCAGCCACCAAAATTGCACCCGCACAAAAGAATAAGGTAATTTTTCCAAAGGCATGCATTGCGATATTCATTGAACTTGCAATAACGCCTGATGATGTGGCCAAGAGTACCCCAATAGTAATATAGCCCAGCTGGCTAACTGTTGAATAAGCCAGCCTGGCTTTTAAATTGTCCTGTCGCATAGCAACGAATGAAGCAAGCAATACGGAAGCGCCAGCTAGGTATAGTAAAAACTGTGTAGTGGGCAAAACGACTAATAAATCAAGGCCAAAAATAAACACACCGACTTTCATTACGGTGAAAACGCCCGCCTTAACTACAGCCACTGCATGCAGTAAGGCGCTGACGGGAGTTGGTGCGACCATGGCAGCCGGCAACCACCGATGGAAAGGCATAATGGCAGCCTTACCAATGCCAAAAATAAATAGGACTAAAATTATACCTAGCAAAGTCGTGTTTGCTTCTGCTGGAAATACGCCACCTGAAGTGAAATCTAGCCTACCAGCAACCACCCATGTACCCACAATTGCCAACAGAAAAAATGCGACAGAGGTGCCAAGTAAAATACCGAGATATGTTCGCCCACCCTTTTTTGCACCCTCTGTCCCCGAGTGAGTAACAAGAGGATAGGTGGAGAGTGTGAGTACCTCATAAAAGATAAACAAGGTAAACAAGTTATCGGCAAAGGCAACTCCCATGACACTGCCTATGGCAATGGCAAAGCAACAAAAAAACCGTGTTTGATGGTCTTCATTATGGCCACGCATGTACCCCATGGAATAGATGATAGTCACAAACCATAAAAAGCTTGCGATCAATGAAAATATCACCCCCAGTGGTTCTACAGAAAAATTTACACTCAATCCAGGTAAAACTTGTAGCCAATGGACAGTGATAGTTTCACCAGCATCGACACCGAGATAAATAGTAACCACTGCATAAAACACCAGCACACTGGTGCCAATGCTAACCGCTTCTCTTAGGTTTTGATGGCGTCTTAACGCCACAATACCCAAGGTTGCAAAAATCGGTAAAAGAATACACAACTGCAGCATTGTGGCTAGGGATGAATTCATGGGGCAACCCCAAATAAGCTCTGGGCTGCAGCAGTGGCAATTTCCACACTGAGGCGCGTATCAAGGCCAAAGTAGACGTTAGCACTAACAAGCATCCAAACGGGTAGCAAAAAGGCCATCGGCGCTTCTTTGACCTGCTCCTTACCTGCGATAGGTGCTAAGGGTGCTTTAAAATAGGCCGTCTCAACAATACGCCAAACGTAGACCACGGCTAATAAAGACCCCAGTAAAACCAGACCTGCCACGGGCCACCAGCCCTTTTCAAGAGCCGCCACCACTAAATACCATTTACTCACAAAGCCCACAGTTAGAGGCACCCCTATGAGGCTTAAGCCACCCACAACAATGGCTGCCATTGTTAATGGCATTTGACGCCCTAACCCCTGAAAATCTTTCAGCTGGGTACTACCCACACGCAACATCACTGCACCTAAGGCCAGAAATAAAGCTCCCTTCATCAGTGCATGATTAAACACATGCAACAGCATGGCACTTAAGCCCGCGCTAGTGGTCATGCTGAAGCCCACAATCATGTAACCAATCTGCGCCACACTAGAGTAAGCAAACACATGCTTTATATTATCTTGATAAATAGCCACGGTGGAGGCCACAAAGATACCTAACAAACCCAATGTTAAAAATACCATTTCCATAGGCAAGGTGGTAAAGGAAAACGACACCCCAAAAATTGAAAAGGTAAAGCGAATCAGCAAATATGCGGCCACCTTGGTCGAGGTTGCAGCAAAAAATGCAGTGACGATTGATGGTGCATGTGCGTAGGCATTGGGCAGCCATAAATGCAGAGGAAATAGCGCTAACTTTAGGCACACACCCACAATAAAAAACACATAAGCAGTAGTCACTGTGCGCGTCTCTGCGACTTCAGGTAAGCGAGTGGCAAGGTCAACCATATTCAAGGTGCCGGTCATTTGATACATGAGACCGATACCGATAAGAATAAAAGTTGCACCAATGGTGCCCATAATCAGATACTGAAAAGAGGCCCACAGGGCACGTCTATCTCGACCCAACGCGATTAAGGAATATGCAGACAAAGATGAAATTTCTAAGAACACAAATACGTTAAAGGCGTCGCCAGTAGTCACGATGCCCAGCATACCCGTTAAAGATAGTAGGTAGAGAATATAAAATAGCGTGTGCTTTTCTTGGGGAATTTCTTTTTCTATGCTGGTATGGGCAGCCACCAACACCACAGTGCTGACGCCAGAAATAATAAGGGCAATAAAGGCATTCAGCTTATCAATGCGATATTCGATACCCCATGGTGGGCTCCAACCGCCTAGTTCATAACTAATAGTGCCCGTCTGCATGACTTGCTGCAGCAAAAGAATACTTATAATAAACGCGATCGTACTGGCTAGTAGCGTAAACATCCACACCAGCTGTGGCCTTCTTAAAATCAAGCAGGCAGGGGCCGCCATGAGTGGCACAATGACTTGTAATATGGGCAGGTGCGCTAACACGGCTGAGACTCCTTGTCTTGATTGTCCATAGCCTGATTGTCCATAGCTTGGATTTCATCTTCATCGATGGTGCCATAGGCTTCTTTAAGCCTAATGGTTAAGGCAAGCCCAAGTGCAGTGGTTGCTATACCAACCACGATTGCCGTAAGAATGAGCACATGAGGCAATGGGTTTGAGTAGAGCGTGATGTTTTCTTGCCAGATCGGCGCAGTGCCGCCCTCAACCTTTCCCAGGCTGATGTAAAAAATAAAAACCGACGTCTGAAAAATATTTAGACCCACAATTTTTTTAATAAGGTGGCCATGGGCGATGATGATGTAAAAGCCAATCATCATCAACACAATCACAATCCAATAGTTATAAAGGCCCAGTATCATGCTCATAGGGACTCACCTTTTTTCGCCTGTTGATATTCACTGCGTCCAGCGAAACTAAAGAAGATCATAATCATCACTGACGCCACCGTAACGCCTACGCCCAGCTCAATTAAAAGAATGCCTAAATGCTGCCCCGCAATGGGGTCAGCGGACAACACATCATAATCCAAAAAACTGCCGCCATTGAGCATCGATACCACGCCCACACTGCCATAGATCAACACCCCAACGGCGGATAATAGCTGCACCAAGGGTTGTCTAATAACGCGGCGGGCTACGCTAAGTCCAAACAACATGGCATATAAAATAATGCCTGCAGCAAATATAACGCCTGCTTGGAAGCCACCACCAGGGCCAAAGTCACCATGAAATTGCACATAAAATGCATACAGTAGAATAAATGGGATTAAGGTTTTTATGACCACTCGTAAAATTAGATGCTTCTCATGCATGGAATCATTTATAGCTTCAATGGCAGTATCATCATCTGGCCGCCGCGCGACCGACAATAAGGCTAACACCCCAATACCCGCTGTGAATATAACCGTGACTTCGCCAAAGGTATCAAAGCCTCTATAGCTTGCCAGTACCGATGTCACCATATTAGGCACACCGATTTCCTGCATTGAATCTAAAATATAACGAGGACCAACATGGTTCTGAACAGGAGCATCAACAGAGCCAAAATACGGCATATCAAAGGTGCCATAAATGAGTAGACCACCCGTCACCATGACCACGAACAAAGCCAGCATTGGCTTATGACTCGCCTCATGCTCTGTGCGGCCAGTCATGGCCACAGTGGTTAACATTAATAAGGTAGAAATACCTGCGCCCACAGAGGCTTCAGTAAACGCAACATCAACCGCATCCAAAGTCACAAAAAAACTGGCAGAGACAAGTCCATAAATACCCGCCAGCATAACGACAGCAAACATATCTTTGATTTGATTAATGGCAATGGCAATACCCACTAAAAGCGTTAGTAAGACAATATCGATTAAGATTTCGATGGGTTATCTCCTACTTCAGTGGTCTGTTCAGCATGGTTTTTATCCACAGCGACGACTGGCGTTAAACTATTCAGCAAGGCAGCTCGGCCTAGAGCATGACTTGCTGAAGGGCTAATAAATAGGGTCATTAAGAGGATGATTATGAGTTTTATAATCACCAACGTTTCAGGAATCTGCAGCATTAGGCCAATGAGGATCATAGCCGCAGCAAGGGTATCCGTTACTCCAGCGGCGTGCATGCGCGTATAAAAGTCGGGAAAACGCAAAATGCCTACACCACCTGATAGACACAAAAAACTCCCCAATAACAGGCAAAAAGAACTGGCTAAATTAAGCAGGCTATCCATTATAAGTCTCTCTGTGCAGGCTCAACGACTTTGCCATTATGCTTGGCAGTAAAGGCCTCAAATAGTCGCAACACACCGATCACGCTAATAAAGTTTATAAGGGCATAAACCATCGCTATGTCTAAGAATTCAGGTCGCCCCATCACAAAGCCCAAAAGAGAAATCAGTAATACAGTTTTAGTACCGAACATATTCACGGCTAGAATGCGGTCATAAAGACTTGGGCCCATCACGCCCCGGATGATCGCTAACACCATCACTACCAGAATGGCCAAAGTGGCTGCAATTATCATGACTTCTCCAATTGACTCACCCGTCGGTCCATATCTCCAGACTCTAGGGCTTCGATATTTTCTCGAATGAGCGCGTGTACCGTTATTTCATCACCCACCAGCCCTAAACTAACAGTGCCTGGTGTTAAGGTAATTGAATTGGCGTAGATGACCTTACCCACGTCTGTTGTTTGGCTCGCCTTGACCTTGGTCATAGTGGGAGAAATGGTTTTATTGCCAAGCCAGATATGCTTAACAACGGCCACATTGGCGACTATGATTTCCTTTGACAACCATAAGCCATACTTTGTGAATGCTAGAGACAAGCCCATAGACTGCGACTCGTGGTCCACTACGTCCATGCGATGAGCAATAAAGATAACCACCGCGATAGAAAGCAGGCCTAATAAAAGCATCAGATTACTGTAGTGCCCAGAATTCAGCAGCCAAAATAAAGCTAGCAGAATGGAAAGGTTTATTTTATGACGCATAGTTACTACTCGCTCCATCGTTCAGTAAACTTGCCATTGAATAGGCATCTCATAAAATGGAATGAACCATCACGAATTTGAGGTTTTATGGCTTATCCTCAATAATCATTTCTAAACCAGCTCTGCCGATTTTTGACCTATTCAGGCCTTATCTGGAAGGTGAGCTTATCATTTTTGTGTTTTAGAACACTATTATAAGCGCCAAAATTATACAGGTAAATATGAAAACTTAATATCCTGTGGTCGATATGACCCCACATAATTGAACATGAGTTTTGACAGTATATAAGTATGGCGCAACAGAACCGATGCCTGAGTCTGAAAATAAAGGTGGAACTTTATGGTCAATAATGAATACGCATACACGCATCTAATTTCAGATGCATCATCCCAATCCAAGGTTATAAAAACAATCAATTAAAGGGGATTAAAAGTTGCAGCACAAAAACTAAGGATTTCATAGGCGCTAGCTTCTTAGGATTAGCCAGATCACTATCAGTTACAACAGGGTGCCGCCTATTACACTATACAACAGCACTGCTTTTTAAGGTTTTTTTGTTTTAAGCGTCGCACTCAAATAAAATTCTAATGACTTATCGATGTATTTTCATAATCATACCTCCGTCAAATTTCACTTTTATTATAAGTCACAGGACCTCACAAGATTAAGCCCAAAACACAGGGTTTAAATAGTTCTAACGAAAGGCGTTTATGAAGATGGTGTGACGTTTACTGACCCCACAGTTGAGCAAGAAATTGCATAATTATTAGCTACGGAGTGACAATGGATCTATAATGATAGGTAACAATATTTTGCAATTGGCGGGACTCTCTCCACAACTGCCATAATCAAAAAACCGTCTTCCTCTGATTGATTTGAGAAGGGGAGGGCTATAGAAAAAAACACTGCATATGAGCCAAAACTTTTATCCTGTATTAGTATCTTTAATGAGTAATAAGCTTGCGATCACACTTTGTGTTTTTATGGCTATTTTATTCATTAAATTTTTAATCATTAGCTTGATCAAACAAAAGTATGCAAAAAATAAACGCTCAAAAATAAATGTGGTCAACAATTTAATTAGCGTCATCCTGCTAATTGTAGTTTTCAATATTTGGTCTACAGAAATTCAAAAGTTTGCTTTTTCTATTGCCGCATTTATCGTGGCCATAGTGTTAGCGACTAGAGAATTTATTCAATGCTTTATTGGTTTTATGTATATTATTTCTAGTAGACCCTATCGAACAGGGGATTGGATCCAAGTCGGTGACTCTTATGGTGAAGTACATTCTACCGATTGGATGAAGTTAACGCTTTTAGAGGTCAATGTTGATGCCTATGAATATACGGGAAAGACGTTATATTTACCCAACAGTAGGCTGATTACGTCATCCATTAAGAATTTGAATTTTTTAAAGCGCTATGCAATGCACCACTTCACCATTACGCGTGATGGCAGCGTCAACCCGTTTGTGTTTATTGATCGTTTATATGAGAAGGCACACGAATATTGTGAGGATTTTAAGGACGTTGCAGTTCGTTATAATCAATTAATTGAAAATCGATTAGAAATTAATATTGCAGGCCCTGAACCCCATATTCAAGTTGCCACCTCTGAACTTGGAGACACTCAAGTATTGTTTACCATTTTCTGTCCAACGGAACGGGCCATGGGGATAGAGCAAGCATTAACCGCCGATTTTATGTTCATGTGGTTTGAACAAGAAACGCTTGGTCATGCTTCTATCAATGTACCAGCTAATAATAATTATTAGCTATGGAATTATAAAGGTAAATTTGAAAAACTTAGCATGTTATCGGCCAACTAACCCAACATCAGAAAGCGTAATCTGAGATCGCTTATTGATTCGACAAGCTAACGTTGGTGAGGCCGTTACAGAGCTCTAATGTGACTAAGGAATTTGTAGAATTACCAAGCCATTTTTTGCTAGCCATTCAATGGTTTTATAAAACGAGCAAGACAACTGTAAAGTCTATGTAAGTTTTATTGAACACTAACACTGTTGCTGATAGTTTGAGTTTCGAGAGAAACAAGGAAGACTAACCGGTTTTGGTTTTAGTTTTCAAGAACGTGGTTGGTCTTCTAAACTCACATCCCTCTGCTAACATTGGAGTTCTTATGATTACTACTATAGCTTGTGTCGCTGGATTCTTTATCGGGTTTATGACTCACCTTATGCTGACTCAATGGGCTAAACGCAGGCAACTTGACCTAATACGTGTTAGCCCTAAATGGAAGTCGTAGCACTAATTAACAAGTCTTCTGACAGGTTGTGTAGGGCTCTCAACCCAGAGATTGGATGTTCGGTCACTGGGCCGGTTAACATATGCCTTTAATTTGGCCTCGATATTTTTAGTACTGCGCTGGTTATCTTTTTACTCAACAAGCGGATTAGTTAACCTCTGTGCAATGACTAGAAATTGTCTCTGGTGTGGATACACCCGCGGGATTATTGCTAAACGTAATCACAATAAGTAGCTAGACTAAGACAAGTTCTTCATTTTTATGGCCCAAGGCATATCACGATTTGAAACTGAGCCGGCAGTGAGCATTGGTTTCTAAGGTTTTTGCCCCTTCCATCCCAAGAAAGTACGGGTTTAGATTAATCAATAAGTAGCCTAAAGACTCGCATTTATCACCAAGACAATAACGCCAATATTTTTTGGATAAGCCGCTCTAATTAATGGTGAATGTAAATAAAAATTCCTGTCAGGAGTGAAATAAGGTTTAATTAAAAGCCCGCTGGCACATTGATGTTGGTTGCCGAGCGAGAATAGGTGGCACTGGCAGACAAGCCACGCTCACAAAGTCACTAGATTAGCTTAGTTCAACCCTATACTAGATGATGCCCTTAGCGGGTTTGAGTATGCATAGCTGTGTGCACGTAAATAACAATGGAAAAGTCAAATGGCTACAAAATTAAGTTTTGATTTATTGAAAAAACAGATAAACAATGGGGAAGTTGATACCGTGCTCGTATGCTTGGTGGATATGCAGGGTCGACTCATGGGCAAACGCCTTGAAGCCCATTACTTCGCCGATAGCGCCTACCAGGAAACGCACTGCTGCAATTACTTACTTGCCACCGACTTAGAAATGGCGACACCTGAAGGCTACGCTTCTACGGGCTGGGATGCAGGGTATGGCGACTACGTAATGAAACCTGACCTTGAAACCTTACGCCCAGTGCCGTGGCTGGAAGGTACTGTGATGGTCCTTTGTGATGTATTGGATCACGATACCCATTTACCTGTGCCACATTCACCCAGGGCTATTTTGAAAGCCCAAATTGAGCGCCTCGCAGCCCTAGGTTACGATGCCATTATGGCCACAGAGCTTGAGTTTTTTATATTTGAAAAGAGCTTTGATGAAATCACCAAAGGCGGCTTTTGCGACCTAACGCCTATAAGCAGTTACAACGAAGACTACCATATCTTTCAAACCACCAAAGAAGAGCATGTAATGCGGCCCATCCGCAATCATCTTTATGCTGCAGGCATTCCCGTTGAGGGCACCAAGGGTGAAGCAGAGGCAGGTCAGGAAGAGTTGAATATCAAATATGATGCCCCGCTCAACTGTGCCGATCATCACTCTATTGCCAAGCATGCCGTTAAAGAAATCTCATGGCAACAAGGCCATGCGGTTACTTTTTTACCTAAGTGGCACAAGGACCGTGTGGGCTCTTCTAGCCATATCCATCAATCCCTTTGGAAAGATGGCAAGTCGGCCTTTTATGATAAACATGCAGCCCATGGCATGTCGCAAGTGTTATGCCAATACATGGCTGGCCTTATCAAGTATGCACCAGATGTTACTTACCTTCTTGCACCTTATGTAAACAGTTACAAGCGCTTCCAAAAGGGCACCTTTGCGCCCACAGGAACCGTATGGTCAATCGATAATCGAACTGCTGGCTTTAGGCTGTGTGGCGAGGGCAGCACGGCCATCCGCGTGGAATGCCGCATTGGTGGCTCAGACCTAAATCCCTATTTGGCCATGGCCGCGCAGTTAGCTGCTGGCCTTGCGGGTATTGAAGAGCAGTTGGAACTGCCGGCACCCTTGCAGGGTGATGCCTATGCCGCAACCAACGCCGAGCAACTACCAAGCAACCTGCGTGATGCAATGTTAATATTTAATAAATCGAGCATGATGCGCAGCGCCCTTGGCGACGCGGTGGTTGACCATTACTATCGCTGCGCGCAGTGGGAGCAAGAAGAATTCGATAAGGTAGTCACAGATTATGAAATTGCCCGAGGCTTTGAAAGGGCCTGATGTGTTATTTGTCCAAAAGGAAGTTGATTTAGCAAGGGGATAGATGGAACCAGACTAAAAAAGTTACTTATGTGGACAAAGTTATAGTCTAAACCTTTGATTTAAATGGCGCGCCAGGAGGGAGTCGAACCCCCGACCAACAGGATCGGAATCTTTTAATTCAATAGTTTTGGTTGTATGCGGATGAAACTATAAGATTAATAACCCATTGTTTTTATTGCTATTATATATTTACTTGTATGTGATTGCTCCTGGCTGTATTGTATAAACGGGGACCAAATAGGGGACCAAATTTTACAAAACGGGGACCAAGCATATGACTAAGCTCACCGACACCATGATCAGGGGATTAAAGCCCGGTGAAAAGCGGAGCGAGTCGCTAGATGCAGGTGGTTCTCTGCTAATCAAATACAGAAAGGGCAAACGCCCCATACGAGAATATTATTTCCGAGATCGGAGCAATGGCAACGACATTACGGTCAAGCTGGGTACAACTGAAACCCTCAGGTCTTTGATTGAAGCAAGGGATGCTGGCAGATCTATGGCTAACAAGTCTGCGGCAGTATCTAACCTAAAATTTCAACTGGAAGAAGAGAAACGCAAGACCAAAGAAGCCGAGGCCGCAGCAATCCGCGAACGCCTACGCCTGGACAGCCTAGGCTCCCTGTCACAGCTTTGTGAAGTCTATCGTGACAAGATGAAGTCTGAGGATAAGTCATCGTATGCCAAGGTCTACGCCGCCTTAGAGCGGTACGTGATTAAGCCATACCCCGACTTAGCCAGTAAGCAAGCCAACTTGATCACTGCTGACGACATCAAATTAATTCTTAAAGCGATGTATGATAGGGGTATTACCACCACAATAAACAGAACCCGTGGTGACCTACATGCTGCTTTCAACGTTGGCCTTACTTATGACCACGATATTACTATCCAGCGTGCTGACAACCTTTGCTTCGACATCAGCACTAACCCAGTCGCTAAGGTTAAAAAAATAAAACAATTTGAGCGAGCGCTAAAGAGGTTCTTAAACCCTGAAGAGCTGCGCGTTGTTTGGGGTTCGTGCGCTGACCACATGAACCCTGTTTATGCGAGCCTTCTCAAAATCATGATCTGTACTGGCTATCATCCGGCCGAATTAATGCGACTCACAATTCAGGACATTCAGGTTGAGGACAAAGCCATATACATGACGAAAACAAAGTCAGGAATGCCTAATCTAATCCCCCTAAACCGATTTGCATGGTCTGAAATACAATGTCTAATAGCCAATACCGACAGCAGTGGCTTATTATTTCCTTCCCGCGTATCAAACCCTAAGGGTGATATATATTCCCGAGTAAGCGTGCTATCAAACCAAGTGGCCGACATGCGCCCTCACTTGCCCATTGAAGCATTTACCCCCAGAGATATTCGCCGTACAGTCAAAACCCTAATGGGCAAAGCTGGCATCACTAAGGAAATGAGGGATCGAATACAAAACCACGCTGTTAGTGACGTTAGCGGTAAACATTACGATCAATATGAATATATGCCAGAAAAAAGAGCAGCTATGAAAACATGGGAACGCTGGCTAGCGAACAACATTATTGAACCAGAGTTAGGGCCAAACAAAGTGGTTTCAATCACTGGTTAACCGAATTTCTGTGCCTAGGCTCATTACCGAAATGGTGAACAACCTACTCACCTTGGCACAGCACACCTATTGTAGGCCGTAGAGGTGCGACGATGATAAACCCTGGTATATCCGCTATTGAGGCTGGCATTAGATTAACGTTTCTTCCTTACCTCAACTGGAAAGAATTTGATCGATTAAACACTGACCTTACTGACCGACACAAAAATAGTAGAAGCAATCCACGCCAAGTGCCAAACTACATCCAGGGCTGGCCTGACCTTATTGAATATGATCATACGCCCGACCATGGTGGAGTTTTCATTGTGAACTCAATGGCTAACGCCTTCAGATACGCTGATTTAATTGTTGACACGTATAACGACCAAACCAAACACCCAACGAACAACGGTGATAGATCGATTCTATGTCTTAGCGACTCTAGAATGAGAACAATTGACAGGCAATCAAGGTTCACTCTCACAAGTATTGTAGGATGGTGCAAAGATCAAGATTATTGCCTTCCCCCAGTAATGGATGATGAGACGCTCAAGGTTTTTCAAGGCTATCTCTCACAAGATCCTGGTAAACAATTCGACTCGCCTCTTAACTTGAGCGGCCTGTTAGACAAGTTCGCAAAGGAGTTATTAAATCCCGCACCCAGCAACCAATATACCGAACAATACCTAAGAAGTTATATTTATGGGTTAACTAAGCTAAGGAGTTCATTTAGCAACCCTGATATAGACGGCGCAAATCTTTTAATAATGCCTCAACCTTTTGAGTCAACCGAAATTCATCAATCAAGGCTAACTGAGCTGCCAGGACAACTCAGTGGCGCTGCCATGCCACTCCAACTGTTTCATAAGATGAAGCACTTATCATTCAAGGAGGTTCGGTTCACTATTGATCCAGAAAACGCATCCATTCGAGTTACTGCTCGGTTTAAACAAGTCAGGGTAGCGTATTCGGACTTAGGTCTCACTCATAAATCTAGCAAAGTAACCCTTAATGCCCAGGGGAAGTTATTTGTGTCCATTATCAACGGGGATAATGTAATACAAAACAACGCCTTGACCCGATTAACACGAAGGCTAAAGGATGCTTTCGACATAGACGAATCGCCATTCATTAGCTGCAGCCCGGTATTCAAGTGGCGAATTCCCAAAGATGAGAGGGCTAAGCAAGCAGCGAAAAAGAGCCAAGTCGAATTTAATGACAATATTCATGGGACCACCGAGGAAGATGCTGGTGATGTCTGGCTTAATTCAAACGACGAAGATCACAACCCCGATGATTATGCTGACTAGCGTTTTTTGTGTGAAAGCTTAGTCACGCTTAGTCAGAAATATATTGACCATGCCGCGCAAGTTATTGATGTTTATGAATTAAACATACAACCCTTGATCAGCTCCCGCATAGCTAATGAGAACCAAACAAATCTCAGGAGCTATAAAAATGAACATTAAGAATCAAACCCACAAATCTCGCCTAGATACGCATGAAGGTGCTTCCCATATAAGCCTAGCATCTAACACATTGCGCGGATCAAGAGTCAGCGGGATTCTATGTGGTGTCCCAGCACCTGTTTATAGAAAGATTGGTCGAAAGGTCGTATATGACCGTCTAATCCTTGACCAATGGCTAGACCAGTTCGCCAACCAACCTAATACAGCGGTTAGCGGGGTGGCACTATGACCGCTTTGGATGTGTTGGATCGTCTAGAACAAGTCACAGGTGGGAAAGGGAAGTGGATGGCTCGCTGTCCAGCCCATAATGATAAATCCCCTAGCTTAGCTATTTGTGAGGCTGATGACAGGGTGCTAATTCATTGCTTTGCTGGGTGTGAAACTGAGGACGTGATGGCAACCATAGACCTGAGTCTAGCCGACCTGTTTTATAACAAGTTAGCCGGTAATGAAATACCTAAAGGGAAGCGCAGTCGATATAAAGAAGCCCTAATAACTGAACGCTTACAAGTAGCCATCATCAATTCTGCGGAGGTAAATGAGCGCCCACTTACGACCCTTGAGCAAGAGCGGAGATTGCTTGGTCAACATCGCATTATCAAGCTAAAGGTGGCGTTAAATGAATAGCCCAACAATAGCAATAAACAAAACGTTAGACGAGATTGATTCATTGCCACTTCCCACACTTGGTGATCAACCGTCAAAGCAGCAGAAATGTGATGATTTAGAGATTGACCGACTCGCAAAGCTATCCAAGTTGGATTACGAGCGGCAACGCGAAACCGCTGCAAAAGGGTTGGGGGTTAATAGGGTGTCTTCACTTGATGCTGAAGTAAAGCAGCGACAGCGTCAAATAAAGGCCCGTGATGATGCGAATGAATTACTTACAGGTGCAGAGCCTTGGCCCCATCCAGTTGATGGGAACCAACTTGCACTTGAAATCAGGGGTTTATTCAAAAAACATTGTGTGTTGCCCGCTGGTGGCGAGGTGGCATTATCCATTTGGTGTATGGCGAGTTACACCATTAACGCATTCCGTATATTCCCGAAACTATGCCTTACCTCACCTGAGAAACGATGTGGTAAAACAACCACTTTAGAAGTTATAAGCGCATTAGTATGTAAGCAACTCAACGCATCTAACGTTACACCCGCTGCAATATTTAGAGCTATTGAACACTGGCAGCCCACGTTATTGATTGATGAGGCTGATACCTTCCTTGGCGGTAATGAGGAAATGCGAGGTATTATAAATTCGGGCCATAGGCGAAGCGGTGCGTTTGTATTGCGCGTGGATGGTGAAGGTGCGGCCATGATGCCGAAACAGTTCAGCACATGGTCACCCATGGCTATTGCTATGATTAAAGCACCACCAGACACCATCAAAGACCGTTCATTAATGATCTTACTTAGGCGCAAGCAATCAGGGGAGCAGATCAGCAAGCTTCCTAGAGAGCCGCTAAAGTCATGGTATCAGATACGCCAAAAGTGCCAACGCTGGCACAACGATAACCAACAAAAGCTAGAACATTCCGAACCTAAGATACCTAATGTAGGCAATGATAGAGCGGAAGATAATTGGTTCCCATTAATGGCCATTGCTGAACTATTGGGAGGTGATTGGCCTGCATACATTACAAACGCCATGCTCACTATTGAGGGCCATAAATCGGATGATGATGACAGTGTTGGCGTTATGATATTGACCGACATCAAACAGGCTTTTGTAGACAAGCAAACCGAGCGTATATCATCCCAAGATTTGGTCGATTATTTGATTGATATTGAGGATCGCCCTTGGTGTGAATGGAAGCGGGGATTCCCCATGACTAAGATGACGCTATCCAAATTACTAAAGCCGTTTTCAATAAAATCTAAAGACATTCGTGTCAATCACACCGTTTTAAAAGGTTACACACTTAACGTATTTAAGGATGCATTTAGCCGTTACCTTGTTTCTAACCCGCCTCAAAACGCTACAACGCTACAAGCCGGTGATAGCAAAGCTTCCAATGTAGCGTTTGGCGAATTAGAAGGGAGTGCAAACAACCAAAGCGCTACACCGAAATCCACTAATGACGGGGCTTGTAGCGATGTAGCGCCTTGGAAGCCAGAATTACAACGAGACAGCCAAAAAGGTGAGGTGATGAACCTATGACACCTCAAACTGCATTGCTTTTAAATGAAATCAAAGCGCTTGGTGTGACGCTAACAATTAATGGCAAAGACTTACGTCTATCTGGCCCCAAGGGAGCTATTACGGAGGTCTATAAAGCGCGCTTACTGAGAGCAAAGCCTGAGATTGTATCAGAGCTAAAGCGTCCCCCAATCCGTGTCTATGAAGTCACAACAAACGGCCAAGTCTTTACCATGATTTGCCCACGGCATTATGACCTAGCACTGGCGCAACAGTCTGTTGATAACCAATTCGCCAATAGCTCCAACAATACAGTTATAGAGCGTAGGTAACCGCTAGGTTGGTCATAAGGTTTGAGTAAACAGTTTTAGAACTTTGATTATACGAGGATAAGGAATGAGCAAGAAATCAAAAATGGCCAATATTGAACTAAAAATTTCCCAAGAACCTAATAGCCCTGTTATGAAGTTGATCAAACAAACAGGTATTGAAGGCATAGCGCTTGATGTAATCAAAGCAATAATGAGTCCCTTAATCAACCTAATTGCTAATCGAGATGGTGATGATGTTGGCAGCGCACTTAATAAATCTATAACGCTCATCGCAGCGTCTGATCCTAAAAATCAATCTGAACTCATGCTCGCGACACAATTGGCTATGACCCACATCACCTTAGGCAAAAGCGCACGGCTATTAGATCAAAACTACTCAGACGTTCAAACGATCAACAGCTTGGGCAACCTGTACACCAAGTTATCGAGGTTAGGCATAGAACAGATCAATACACTTGAACGCATGAAAGGCAAAGGCCAGCAAAGGATCATAGTTGAAAAGATAAATATTGAAGCTGGTGGCCAAGCTGCTATTGGTGTGTATGAGGGGGTGGGGGTTAATGCTAAAAAAGGACTATAAAGCCCATGTGACGGCTAATCAGTTTGACCTGGGCACGTTGCCCATTTGCGGGGCCAAAACACGCTCAGGCGGCCTATGTAAGCACAAGGGCAACATTCGCAATGGTCGATGCAAACGCCACGGTGGAGACTCTACAGGGCCAACGAACCCGACCTTCGGAAAGAGCCACCATCGCTATGTTCATGGATTGAGAACTAAAGAAATTATCGTCATGCGTAAGCTGGCAACAGAGATAAATAAATCATTAAAAGACCTGGTACAACAGGTCTAGTAATGTCTGCGCTACCATTGCACCAACCCTGCGCGCTGTCTATTCAATCACAGTGTCGCCATCATCAATTTATTTGATCGGCATACTCATCATGAAAAACTCCATCAGAGCTGCCAAGGCCTTTTAATTCTCGCGGATAATGGCAAGTTAAGTGGTGCGCTTCACCCACTGTTTCAATCGGTGGAAAAACAGTATCACAATCCTTTGCAGCAAAAGGACAACGTGTATGGAACTCACAACCGCTGGGCCTATTCATTAGACTTGGCACTTCACCTTTAAGCTCGATACGATCCTTAATAATTACTTCCGGATCAGGTTCAGGGTTAGCTGATAACAGGGCAAGAGTATAGGGATGCCTAGGGTTGGCGAAAATATCATCTGTTGACCCTTGCTCAGCAAATCGACCAAGGTACATGATTGCAGTTCGATCTGAGATGTGCCGAACAACGTTTAGGTTGTGTGTAATAACGAACATGCTGACGCCAAGATCATCCTGGAGCTTATTAAGTAAATTTAATATTTCACCCTGAATTGATACATCAAGCCCTGCAGTCGGCTCATCCGCAATAATTAGTTTTGGGCTGAGTGCTAATGCACGAGCAACACCCACACGCCTTGCTTGACCACCGCTCAATTGATGTGGGTATCGTTCGCTGAAATGTTTGGGTAGGCCGACCATCTCTAGTAGGCGACTAGCTTCCATTTTCCGATCACGATCTTTCAAACCATGAATTTTATAGGCTTCAGTAATCAATCCTCCAACACTCATTCGTGGACTAAGCGAACCCACAGGATTTTGCCACATCATAGAAACCTGTTTTCGATAGTCCATGAGATCTTTGTGGTTCATTTTTGTGACATCGTCACCATTAAACATAATAGATCCATCCGCTACGGGCAGTAGCCCCGCCACAGCATATGCTAGAGTAGACTTTCCTGAACCACTTTCTCCAACTAACGTAAAGGTTTGACCTTCTTCAATCTTGAACGAGACCTGGCGCACAGCATCAATGTAGGGGTCTTTATTTTTATTAAGCATGGCCATCAGTGACGATTGGATCCGAAAACGTACACGTAAGTTTTCTATTTCTAGAACAGTACTCATACTTCCTCCACCAGATGACACCTCACAAAATGTCCACCCTTGAACTCAGTCCATGACGGCGTTTTGGAATCGCAAACTTCCATCGCCTTATCACAGCGGTTTTTATAAACACAGCCTGGTGGCAAACTCACTAAATCGGGTATTTCACCCGGAATAGTTGGTAGCGACCGGGTTTTCTTTGCGATGCTGGCAGGATCACATTCGAGCAGCTTGGCTGTATAAGGGTGCGTAGGATTCTTAAATACATCTTTAGTAGTCCCCTGTTCCACGACTTCACCAGCATACATAACAACGACGTAATCACAGAGTTCAGCAATCACACCAAGGTGATGTGAAATGAATAGGATCGAGCAATTCATTTTTGACTGCAGCTCTTTCAGCAAATGGATAATCTGCACTTCGAGCGTTGCATCTAATGCAGTTGTTGGTTCATCTGCAATGAGCAGTGATGGTTCGGCTTGTAATGCCATAGCAATCGATATACGCTGCTGCATACCCCCTGAAAATTCATGAGGATATTGATTCAAGCGACTTTCTGGGTCTGGAATACCTACACTGGTGAGCATATCAATTGACCGCTGCCTCTTCTCTGACGTTGTCTTTTTGTCTCGGTATTGAATATCAGTCATTTGGCGACCAATCGATAATACTGGATTTAGAGTGGACATTGGATCTTGAAAAACAATTGATAAACGAGCACCACGAATTATTCGCATATCGTCTTGTGATAATTTCAACAAGTCTTGTTTTTCAAATTCGATAGAGCCATTAGACACGCTTGCATTGGACGCCAACAGACCGATGATGGATGAAATGAGTGTTGACTTACCACAGCCACTTTCGCCAACAACGCCGACTATAGAACCTTTGGGTATGTCAAGGTTCACATTACGCATTGCTTTTAGCACACCACGATCAGTGGTGTATTCAATGGATAAATCACGAATCGTGAGGATATTTCCAGCAGTGGGTACTTTGCTCATAGTGACTTTCTCAACTTTGGATCAAGCTGATCACGAAGGGATTCACCCAAAAAAGTGAATCCAAGGGTAACTAAAACTAATGGGATACTGCCAGCGATGATCGGCCAAGGTGTATTTCGAATTAGCGTATAACCGTCGTTGAGTATACTTCCCCATGATGGAGTGGGTGGCTTAACACCCATTCCAAGAAAGCTCAATCCTGCTTCAAGCGCGATGACTGTTGGAATGTCCATTGATGCTAAAATTAATAATGGACCTACTACATTGGGCAAGATATGTACGAACAGAATCCTAAAGGTTGACGCACCCATTACGATTTCTGCCTTAATGAACTCACTTGATTTAATCGTTAAGGTTTGTGTCCGCACTACTCGGCCATAGGTAGGAATCTGAGTGACAATAATAACGATAATAACAGTGCTTAATGATGGGCCAACCAAAGCAACGGTAGCCAGCGCAAACATAACCGTCGGGAATGAGCGAATGGTATCGAAAAAAAGCATAATAATACCGTCGAACCAGCGGGGACCAAATCCAGCAATCATACCCAGAACCGTGCCTATGGTGATCGAAACACCCGTAGACACAAGTGCCACTTTAAGCGCGACCTGACCCCCATAAAGTACACGGGAAAATAGATCACGTCCTAGCTGATCAGTCCCTAATAAATGACTCCATGATGGCCCTTGCAGGCGGTCCATAATATTTAATGCGATAGGATTATAGGGTGCGATTAATGAAGCCAGTATCGCACTGAGCACCATGAATGTAACAAGGCATAAGCCCATTAGTCCCAGAGGATCTGCGGCCACTCTTTTGATGACTTCCTTCATATTAAGACCCCATTCATAGTGCAGCTCGTATTCGAGGATCTAACCAAGCATTTATTAGGTCTGATAACGTAGTACTGATGACAAACAAAATCGTGCTGACCAACACAGACCCCATCACAACTGGGTAATTACGGGTTGAAATAGAATCAAAGATGAGCTTCCCAATGCCAGGGCGGGAGAAGACAATTTCTGTAAATAACGCAGCCGATAACAAAAACCCCATGCCAACACCAATGACAGTAACTGTAGGTAAAACAGCTAGCTTTAGAGCATACCGATAGACTATGGTAGATTCAGTTAGCCCATAAGCACGGGCAGTTCGAATGTGATTATCGCCTAGCACTTCTAGCATCGACGACCGAACCAAGCGAGACAAGTATCCAACCCAGGAGAGGCCAATAGCAAAAGCCGGCATTACTATGTGTGAAACTTGGTCCCAAAACTGACCTTTTTCACCAGCGCCAACAGCTGGAAACCAGTGCAGCCATACCGCGAATATCAACAAGGAATAAAGTGCAACCACAAAAGCAGGAGCGGTAATACATGCAACCGAAATAATGCCAGTGACCCTGTCGATAATAGAATTTCGATGCAACGCTGAATAGCAACCTAAGGGTATACCTATGATTATTGCCCCAGTAATTGCAGTGAAAATTAACCAGAGCGTATATGGCAACTGTCCAAATACAATATCTGCTACGGTGCGATTCGTAATTACATCCATGCCCAAGTCTCCACGCAACAAGTTGCCAAAGAACTTGAGAATTTGCACAAATAAAGGCTGGTCAAGCCCCATCTTGAAGGACAAATGAGCAATCATTTCTGGAGTAGCGCGCGGGCCTAATAAGATACGAGCAGGATCACCCGGCACCATATGAATCATAATAAATAGTAAACTCACGGCTAGGACAACAATAACTATCCCTAAACCGACTCGCTTTAATAAATAGATCAGCACAATAAATCCCTAAACTAAAAAGGGCGAGGGTAAACCTCGCCCTTTAATAGAATGCCACAAAACAATGTCGCTTTGTGGCCTTTTATTAAGATTGGGAAAAGTATCGGAACAACGGTAATCCATCTGGCCGGAATGCAGGCTTAATGGTATCGCTATAAATCACTGGGGTCGCCTCATGGGTAATGAATCGATAAGCGCCACTGTCTTCCATGATGTCTTGCATCCGTTGATACATAGTGTCACGCTTACTAACATCCACTTCAGCTTTAGCGGCTGTTTCCAGTTGATCAAATTCTGCGTTGCTAAAACGTTCCCAGTTCCAAATACCTTTTTGAGAGGTAATAAACCAAGCCGTAGCATAAGAAGGATCTGGGGCCATTGAGTAACGGTTTAAGATCAGCTGAATATCTTTATATCGTTCGCCAGCACTAGAGTCACCTAAGGACCAAAAGGCTCCAGACTCATGGAGATTGATGTCAATAGTAATTCCCACTTGAGCACAAGTAGCCTGAATTACCTGAGCAGTGGTCACGTTTGCGGCCTTATTTAGCACATCCAAAGTGACGGTTACCCCATCAGACATTCCCGCAGCGGCTAAATATTCTTTAGCCTTCTTAAAGTTCGCACCAGGCGGCACATTACTTTGTGCACGATTACCCGTTAAGCCAGGCGCGATGATGCCAGTAGAAGGTTGAGCAGCGCCAAAGTAAGAGGCTTCCATGATAGATGGAACATCTATCGCATGCTGTATGGCTTTACGCAGATTTTCATTACTAAGCATCTCATTTTCAACATTCATACCTACCCACACATAGAACAAAGATGGGTATTCTTCCAGCTTACTATGAGCGGGCATTGAGTCTTTTAGGCTGCCAACAGCACCCAATGGCACTCTGGTATAATCCAAGTCACCAGATTCATAAGCGATTTGTGCAGAACCTTCATCATCAATAGGCAAAATATGAATTTCATCAAATTCTGCAATGCCACCATGCCACTCTGGATTGCGTTTTAGCACAGTGCGCTGCTTAGGCTGCCAATCCGCATGTAAATATGGACCTGACACACAAGGCGTTGTTGTATCCACCTTGCCACCAGCTTCTAGCCAGGCTTTTTTACAAACGATATTACCAACAATATAAGGTAAAGCGATGTTCCAAGCTGGTGGATAAGGATCAGAGAATTCGATTATGCCTTCGTATTTGTTGAGCACGGTAACACCTTTTAATGAACCCCAATCTGGCGTATTGGTGGATTTTAGGGCGTCATCAAGAATGCGTTCATAGGAGAATTTTACGTCTTCTGCAGTCATTTCCCCAAACCCATTGCTAAACATAATTCCAGGCTTTAGCTTGAATTTAATAGTTGTTGGACTAGCTTGTTCGATAGACTCAGCAGCGTCTAGTTGATAACCCCATTCTCGACCGGGCTTATACTGAATTAGCTTGCTATAAATACTACTTTGGATTTCTTCATCAACAACCCCTTGAGAAAAGGCCGGATCCAAACTTCGCAAATCAGCATAAGCACGAACTTTAAGTATTTTCTTACTACCAGCAAATACCACTTCAGTTGCACCAATGGTTGCCGCAGCAATGCCCAAGGAACTAGATGTTTGCAAAAAACGACGCCGATTTAAACCGGCTACGGTCAATGGTCGAGATTTTAAATTAGTCATGGAAACTCCTATTATTCATATTCATATTTATATTTATATTTATTTTTATATTTATATTTTTTGATCTGCCGTTAGAGGACAGATAAGATACCTAAACTCGTCATAGCCTTAGTAAGCTACTTCCTAGTAGAACAAAAACATATTCGACTAACAATTTCGCAAATATAACTTTTTATGACGCAAGAATTGGTCATTGAGCGTCAACTTGCGTCAGTTATGGTTGATAAGCTAATAGCTTGCTCCATGCCAACCTTTCGATTGATGGGGTACAATCCCGTTCCCAAGTTGACGAAGTTAAATTGGCTATAATCAGAACTACATACCCCAGGTCCTGCCGCCAGAATAATTTCAGCAGCAAAGTCTTCAAAAGTGGCTCGAAAATGCTGGCGGGATTTTATTAGTATGTATTTAGCCTGCAAGTGGTCAATGCCAGCCTGAGTAAAACAAATAGGGTCATAGGGCTCCCAACGTTCAGAGCTAATAAGAATTTTAGCCGCTCCTATGTCAAATACTACACAAGTACCTATGTTCACGTTAAGTCCTGTTTGCATCGGCCCCTGAATCACGAAGCGTCCATTAGTGATGTTTGTAACCGTGCCACTAACTCGCAGGCTTTTACCAATTTGGTGAATTGCTTTAACGTTTGTTTTTCCACCAATATAGAGTGTAGCTTGCCCTCCAATACCCATGGCAGCTAATTCAACTGCTGCTTGTGGGTCCCAAATAGGCCCAGCGATGATCCCCTCTAATTGTTGGGCAAGCATTTCTTCTAACACGGTAAGGTCGTCTGCACTGCCTCCTGCTCCGCTATTATCACCATGATCAGCAATAACTACAGGAAACTCACTACAAATCTTCGCTCTAGCGATAGATTCAACCAAGGGCTCAGCCACAAATTGAAACTCATCACGCTGCTGCCAGGCCTGGTCTACAATGCGTTCGCATAACTTCACTCCTTGTGCCGAATACGGTTCTTCAATAACCGTTTCAACCACAACCGAACACAAAGATACGTGTGGAATGTCGGCCAAAGGAAATCCGCCAAATACCGATGCGTTTAATAACTGCCCCTGTTCCACCGCACCGATGGCTTGTTGCATTAGAGAGCGCATAGGCTCTTTATCAGGACTTTGCCGTAACATATGGGTCATTAAGGGAATGGAGTGCCAGCTCATACGGGTTTTAGTTTTGTTATTTAATATCAAAAAAAGCGTCTCTGCAGCCCGTCTACCTGTGTCAAACATGTCAGTGTGAGGATAGGTTCTATAGCCATCGATAACTGCGCAATGACGCACCATAGTGGCTGTGACATTAGCGTGGAAATCCAATGCAACAGCAATCGGTACTCGCGAGTCGATTGCCCTTATACGCCGTAACAACTCTCCTTCACCGTCATCAAACGACTGAGTAACCATCGCACCATGCAAATCTAGCAACACTGCATCGCAGCCCTGTCTCACAGCAATACATATAGCATCACAAATACTTTCAAAGGCTTGATCATCCACCTTGCCACTGGGTTCAGCATAGGCGGCAATTGGAACGACTACCTCATCCGCGTTGGCTTGGGCCTGCTGCAACATTGCGGCAAAAGCAAAATCGGCATTGCCGTACATCTCAACAGCTTGGTCACCAGTCGGTGGAACAACCAAACCCACTCCAGAACCAAAGGCACTTAAGGGGGTCGCAATAGGAGAAAATGTATTGGTTTCATGCTGAAACATAGCAACTATACAGCGCATACCGAATACCTAAAGATTCTATTAAAAGAGATCAATAATACGGCCAGCGTAGCCTATGTTCAATTTCGCAACTGCGCACTTATAGACGCTTTAAGAAGAAAATCTACTCATTTCCGGTGAGCATATATTGGTGGGGTAGAATCTGATTTTTGATTCTTTGTTTTATTCCTTCATGAATGACATCGGAATCAACACTAAAAAGACCACAGTCTCTTAGCGCTGCACGAATATCAATTTGTTTACCTAAGAACTGATACTCCACTAGGCATGCTTTGGGCAGGTGTGAGTTTAAACTCGCTACCCCAAGAGTAACACCAGACATAGAAACCGTATTTCGATAACTTGGCACCAATATAGTGTGGGCGATACTTTGCTTAGTTAGTGATTCAAACTCAGTAATAAAAATGCGATCGCTTAAGTAACTTACGGTTCCTGCATATTTAAATCGATTGGGTGCTATACCTGGCTGAGCCTTATCCCACAGATGCTCGATGTTTTTACTAAAAAAGCGATCCCCTTCTCGGTAGATATGTATCAACGCACGACAAATATAGCCAGGGTAGCCTAAAGCATGAAAATAGCTGTTATAAAAACCTTCGTAACGGCTCATTGCATCAATGTTATTAGGCAAAGACTCTATTACACGATCAACATGGCTTTTGTGAACCTGTCCAGTACCAAGCTGTTGATCCTCCAGCACATGCTGAAAATCTTTTTTCGACAACGCGAACGAATCTTTACTAATATCAAAAAACTCACAAATGGTCGCTAGATTATGATTTGAAGGAAAAACCTGGCCGCTTAAATACTTATTAAATTGCTGTCGATTAATTTTAAGCGAACGGCAAATATGAGCCACTGACCGCTGCTGATCACAGGCTAGACGCAGGTTTTTAGAAAAATTAGCTTTTGACACGAAATTTAGACCATATTAATGACATAGCATATACCAAGCATTTTGCACTAGGCATTCGTTAATAACAACTACACTCCTAAGCGTGTGAAAATGCGTCATATATAGCGCAGTAGCGAAATTGTTAATCTAATTTTTCGGTATTAATATATCGTCATCTTAATTAGTTGCCCGAAATAGTGCCTATGCCCAACTCCAACATTGCCATTGCTGGTTTTCAGCACGAAACTAATACTTTCTCCCCTGACTTAGCCACCTATGCTGAGTTTATGAAAGAAGATGGCTGGCCGGGCCTAACAGAAAAAAGTGACATCATACCTAGGCTAAAGAACATGAACCTGCCTATGGCAGGGTTTATTGAAGCCGTATCAGTAAACAAAAACATATTGCTGCACCCCATCGTGTGGGCATCAGCAGAGCCTTGTGGTTATGTAACCCAAGATGCATTTGACAAGATAGCCGCGAAAATATGTGACGGCATCGCCGAAATCAAGTCCCTAGACGGTATCTATTTAGACTTGCACGGCGCTATGGTGACACAAAACTATCAAGATGGTGAAGGTGAACTACTACGCCGTATTCGTCAATTAGTAGGCCCTAGCCTGCCCATAGTAGTCAGTTTGGATTTACACGCCAATATTAGCCCAGCCATGGTAGAACTCAGCTCTGCTATAGCCATATTTCGCAACTATCCCCACCTTGACATGGCCAGATCGGGTGCCAGAGCATATACATTATTGCAACACTTATCAGCAGGTAAACCGCTGCAAAAAACCATGCACCAACTACCGTTTCTGGTGCCACTCACCAGCCAATGTACAGACTTAGAGCCATGTAAGTCTATTTATAAAAATTTAGAGCAGTTAAATAACACCGATGAATCATTAATATCACTAGATTTTGCTTTAGGCTTCCCCGCCGCCGACACCTACGATTGTGGACCCTGCGTAGTGGCCTATGGTACTGACCAGCAAACCGTCGACACAGCCATAAACACTATGACGGCCATAGTATTAGAACAGGAAGCAGCACTATCTCAAACCTTATTTTCTGCCGACACTGCTGCCAAAAAAGCCACCCTCAATAATAGCCAACTCGTTGTTATTGCCGATGCCCAAGACAACCCAGGTGCAGGTGCTACATCTAATACCACGGGTGTACTTAGAGCCTTATTAAAACATAAGGCAAAGCAAGCTTATGTAGCAGTGCTAAATGATGTCGAGGTGACTACTCAAGCCCATAAACAAGGTTTAGGTGCACGCTTTCGGGCCGAATTAGGCGGTCAAAACAACGTATTTAATGATCAGCCCTTAAAATGCGAATTAGAAGTATGTCAACTTGCTGATGGTGATTTTGAATTTGAAGGAGAGATGTACCATGGTATCACTGCACACGTGGGCCCTATGGCGCTACTGAAGGTCATTGAAGAAGGCTCGGACGTGTATGTGATTACTGGCATCAACCGAGTGCAATGCTTAGATTTAGCAATATTCAAGCACCTTAATGTAAACCCTCAAACTGCCTCAGTCATTGCCGTAAAAAGCAGCGTGCATTTCCGAGCTGATTTTTCTCCCATAGCTAACGAAATATTAATTGTCGCCAGTCCAGGACACCATCCATGTGAATTAGAAACGGTGCTATATAAGCATTTACGGGATGGGATGAGACGCTGTTGAGTAATGCAGCCTCAGATTTAAAATCGAGCCTGTCGGAATTGGCTCGTGAATACACCCAAGAGGCTTTGGGTCATGTTTTATAATCCATAAAAATTGGCCATTCGAATAAGGAATAATCATGAACGTAATATGCACTCCTCACCTCTGGATTCCAATGCCTGACGGCACCAGACTTGGTGCTCGCCTTTGGTTACCAGAAAATATTACTGACCCGGTTCCAGCTATTCTTGAATATATCCCGTATCGTAAGGATGATTATAGTGCAATAAGGGATTCAACCACTATTGCTCATTTTGCTACTCAAGGTTACGCCTGTATTCGTGTTGATATGCGTGGTTCTGGTAGTTCTGATGGTGTGCTTTATGATGAATACACCGAGCAGGAAGTTGATGATGGTGTATGTGTGATCGAGTGGATGTCTGAGCAAAGTTGGTGTGATGGAAATGTTGGCACTATGGGCATTTCTTGGGGCGGCATTACAGGCTTACAGTTAGCAGTGCGCGCACCCAAAGCATTAAAAACAGTGATCACTCTTGGTGCTACAGATTCTCGATACTATGACGATGCTGGATATTATATGGGCTGTATGGTGGGCCAAACCATCGGTTGGGCTGCAATGATGTTTGGCTTAAATACCCGACCGCCCTACCCCGAACTAGTTGGAGAAGGTTGGCGAGATTTATGGCTTGATCGCTTGGAAAATGCACCTCACTATTTGGAACAGTGGTTCAGTCACCAACATGAAGATGAATACTGGCTCAATAATACCGTCAGAACTGACTATGATTCCATTAAAGTACCTATTTATGCGGTCAGTGGACACGCCGATTGCTGGCCAAATACAGTTCCACGCTTACTACAAAATTTGTCAGTACCGGTTCGAGGTTTACAAGGGCCCTGGGTCCATAGATACCCACATCTGGGAATTCCTGGACCGACCATTGATTTCTTGTCAGATGCATTACGTTGGTTTGACCATTGGCTGAAAGACAAAGACACCGGCATTATGGATGAAGCAGCTTATCAAGTTTACTTACAAGATAGTGTTCGTCCTCAAACCTATTACGACACTCGACCAGGTCGATGGGTAGGCGAGGAGCAATGGCCTTCGAAGCAAATCGAAAGTCAGGCATTCCACTTGACGGAGCAGGGATTGGCTCGTCAATCCACTACTGGGCAGCATTTTAATATTACCTCCCCACAATCCGTTGGCATGGCTTCAGGAGAATACATGCCTTGGTTTGCCTTTGGCCCTGGTGAAGAGTTACCCGATGATCAACAAACTGAAGATGCTGGGTCACTGACATTCGACACAGAAGTACTGCAATCCAATCTAGAAATACTCGGCAATGCAGTAGCTCGAATCAATTTGAGCTGCGACCAACCTCAGGCACTCGTGGCCGTCAGGCTTTGTGATGTGTGGCCAGATGGTGCCAGCACATTGATTACACGCGGTGTGTTAAATCTGAGCCAGAGAAATGGAAAATCAAATCCTGAGCCGATTATTCCTGGAGAACTATACCAGATTGAAGTATTACTCAATCACGTTGGTTATGTCGTTCCTGTTGGGCACAAGCTACGGCTATCCATTTCAACCAGTTATTGGCCTATCGCATGGCCTTCACCTACGAATACTCAAATTAATATATTGTCGGATGCCAGCCTACTTGAACTGCCAATTAGATCAGCCGATGCGATTAACGCGAAATTAAGTAAATACGGAAACACGCAGATCGGAGAACCTGTCGCAAACATGACACTACGAAAGGTTGAGCAAAAAAGAAACACCTATAAGGATCCTCATAGTGGGTTAAATATATTTGAAATTGTCGCTGACAATGGAGAGAAACGATTCCATGACAGTGGCGTAGCCATGGGGTCAACTGCTCTTACTCGTTTTTCAGTTGGCGATAATGACCCGCTTTCGGCTAAAGCCGAATACGAGTGGGTATGGGAATTTAGTCGTGAAAACTGGCAGACAAAAACTAAGACCAATACCACTATTACCAGCGACTTAAAGTATTTTTACCTTAAAGCAGAATCGATAGCGTGGGAAGGTGGTGTTGAAATATTTCGTAAGCAGTGGGATCACAAATATTTAAGGGATCATTTCTAGAACCTAGGCAGACAGATTGCGTTTTTGGTAGACGCCTGGATACACGCTTGGGCTATGTTTGACAGAGTTGTTGAAATGCTAGGCATAACATGTCCTTCATGAAATTAGCGGGCGATAAATTGCCATGCTTGTTGAGTTTAAATCACCGAAACCAGCCTACGTATTTGTGAAAATTATTGGTTCCAACACCATGGAATAAAGCCACCCTACCCAGGCTATTGAATGGTTACAGCACTCTGACTCACGGCCACTGTTGGACATGTGTCAGCCCTATAAAGACGAATTGAAATTGTATGAGGGCTCATCATTTGTCGATGACGCCAAGCATGAAGGTGTCCAATGTATCTCTCCTGCTGGTGACCATGCAGAACAAATCAACTTGATATATAGTGAAGACAATGACGCACCTGTCCACGGGAGAAGCTCCAATTGATTTGCAATAGGAAGGCAGCCTAAAAACTCTAGGGTGACATACTAAGAATCGATGCAGGCTGGGCTTGCGGGTGAGATGTTGGTGAGGCCAATTCACCTAGCTTAACGGGGACCAAATAGGGGACTAAATATGAATATTATTGAATAATATAATGCATAAAATCTGTAAGTCTCTGATTTAATTGGCGCGCCAGGAGGGAGTCGAACCCCCGACCAACAGGATCGGAACCTGCTACTCTATCCAGCTGAGCTACTGGCGCATCTGCACCGCCCTGAGGAACGTTTGGGCTAGTGCGAAGAAGCCGTATGATACGTGTGTTGTTGTTGAGGTTCAAGGCCTCAAACAGAGCAATTTTTAGCACTATGGATAAGCTGTTCCAACTATTTGCCCATTGGATGCTAAGGAATACTCTTTGGGTCTTTCCCGTTGGGCGCTAAAGCCGCTATAATACGTTTCAAATTTTTGTAAGGCGACCGGCTTCTGCGGCTAGTTTGCTTTCTTTTCAATCTTTATCATGAGGCACTTTACATGATCACATTTAAGCCTGTAGCCCTGTTCGGCCTTTTGGCTGGTATTATTATGAGCCTTGGTTCGCTCACAGTGGTAGC